>Ga0222427_100065_pt1 | contig 283748 bp, 255 predicted proteins | sample 2B20Ametagenome_FD_182890 | JGI IMG/M metagenome (GOLD analysis project Ga0222427, IMG submission 182890) | Enriched microbial communities from leaf-cutter ant dump, University of Wisconsin, Madison, United States - 2B20A (version 2) | ecosystem: Environmental > Terrestrial > Nest > Insects... | reverse complement strand
GCGCACGTTGCGCACTCAACTTTAGCTTTTGTTCTAGCTCTTTATTTCCATTTTCCATATATAGTTTCGCTATTTAATTGCCTAACGCCGAGTTCAGCGGCAGTTTTTAAGTTGTGGTTTTATGGAAACATTTGCGCAACAAACCATAAAACCACAACTTAAAAACTGTCCAGCGCACGAAGTGCGCGAGCTGCAACGACTTGTTAAAAAATTTGATGGTTTTAAAAACGATAAAACACATTTTTGAAACAACAACTACTTGCGCCATTTAAGAAGCAATAAACTCATGATGGCTAAATTTTAACTTACCAGCGAGAGCCCAAAAAGAATACGAACTTTTTGACCGATGCAAACCTTTTAGAAACTACCTGCCCGATTATTTTACAAAAACTACAATACGCAATTTCAGATTTTCCAAGTACGACGTTTTCTTAGAGCTAACACAATTGCTAAATTGGGAAAACCTTTACGATTACGAAGAACCAAAACAAACTCAAATGTTTAACGCCGAGCTAAGCGGCGGTTTTTAAGTTGTACTTTTGCCGTAAAGTGAGCTGCAAGCGAACGGCAAAAGTACAACTTAAAAACCGTCCAGCAACCGAAGGTTGCGATGCTTGAGCGACTTGTTACGTGATAGATTTAAGTAAGATAGATTTGCAGAAAAAAGGAAGGAAAAACACTAATACTAAATTCCAAGCCGTCCAAAGCAAACCAACAATACCGAAACTTTACCTAAAACCAGCCTGAAACGAAAGCAGTATACGAAAGAAAACTAAGACCAAAAATACGAAAATACTGCTGTTGTTATAACCTGCTTGCGAAAACCTAAAGTTCTTGCCACAAAATATACCTAAGAAAAATAACAACAAAGTAACCTAAGCCACTGTCCTATTTCTACAAAGCGATAAATTTCAGCTTACGAAATACTAAAAACGCATAAACTCAAAATTACGTTGCTTTTAGCTTTTGCTTTTTGAACTAGCCGAAGCTTTAGATTTTTAATTTCTTGCTTCACGTAACGCCGAGCTAAGCGGCAGTTTTTAAGTTGTGGTTTTGTGGAATACTTTTGCGCAGCAAAACCACAAGACCGCGACTTAAAAACTGTCCAGCGCACGTAGTGCGCGATGCTTCAGCGAATTGTTATAACGAATTTCAAGGCAAATTCTTTGGGAAAAACAAGGAATAGACTCTTGGAAATTATGTACATGTAAAACTAATAAACTTCTATTTCTTCAACCGAAAAAGACCCGCGCCTGGTAGTTTTTTCAATGTTTTTTTCTTTTACCGTTATTTTAGCTTTCGCAGATGCGCCGTAAATTACACACACGAAAAGGTTATAAGCTGGACTAACTTTTCCGTTATAGCCATTACCTTCGTTAACATAGGTGGATTTTCTTACCCTTACGGATTCAATATGGCCAACCTTAACCTCTAATTCTTTGTTACTAAGAATATAATTTTCGACCGCTTTATGGGAGGTAGAGAATCGTTCGCCAAAATAAAATAGAACCGACATGAAGCCCAATGAGAGTAAAAAATACTTTGCGTATCTTAATAATTTTCGGCTCAATGTTTTTCTCACCAAGTTATAACGCCGAGCTAAGCGGCAGTTTTTAAGTTGCGGTTTTGTGGAATATTTTTGCGCAGCAAAACCACAAAACTGCGACTTAAAAACTGTCCAGCGCACGAAATGCGCGGTGCTTGAGCGATTTGTTAGGCTTTTTTATTGCTCCAAAACCTAAACACATTGTAACTACTAATTATTGCTACACCGACAATAGAAGAAATTTTATGGGATAAATACCTCTTTAGATAAATGTAGCTTAAAAGCTATGTATTTATAAGAGACTATTTTCAATTACTGGCTTAGCACGTAACAACAAACTTTTTGAGTTCGAAAAGGCTGATATTCCCAAGTAATGCTCTAAATGAAGAGTAAGGACTTCATTTCCAATTTTTAAGTCCCAATAACGCTGATCTATTCCATCTGCTTTTTCTAGCCAGATACCATTTAATTCGCGTTCAAGAAATTCAGCGATTCTTTCAAATAAAGTCCAATTTGACTCAGATGATATATGCAGTTCGCTTTTTTCGGACTCTTCAGTTAACCGAATTTCGTTCATATTGAAGCCTAACGCCGAGTTCAGCGGCAGTTTTTAAGTTGTGGTTTTATGGAACACTTTTGCGCAGCAAAACCATAAAGCCGCGACTTAAAAACTGTCCAGCGCAGGCACGAAGTGCCGGAGCGGTGCTGCAACGACTTGTTAGGTATTTATTTTTTAATGGACAATTCTTTAATATTTGGTATTAGTAAACTTGGAAATACTGGGCCAAGTTTATCTGGAGCAACTTGTATTTCTTTTGAGCTTATAAAATTCGTAACTTCAAAGCGTACTTTTTCTATAGCAGCCAAACGTACAGCACCCTGCTCTAATATTACACCTGTTTCAGATTTTACCGTTACCCAAGCATAATATTTAGGATAAGAAACACCTGATTGAGTTGGTGCCGTACGAAGCAGTTGATAAGATACATTTAATTTTTCGCTTTTCAAACTTGACTGAAAATATTTAAGGAGATCTCTATTCAATATTGAGTTAAAGGATTCATCTGATGGAATATTAGCTTCAATATGGCTTTTTTGAACTTCAGATGATGGATTTAATAGCTGTGCATTTGCAGATAATGCAGCGCAAAGAAAGCAAAAAACTAGCGATAATATATATTTCATGATTTGCCTAACGCCCAGCTCAGCCGCAGTTTGTAATTTGACGGTTTGTGGAAACGTTTTGCGTAGCAAAACCACAAAGCGGCGAATTACAAACTGTCGAGCGCACGAAGTGCGCGATGCTGCAGCGACTTGTTAGGCTTTACGAGTTATGATAAATCACCACTTAACTATGACTTCGAAGCACTTGTAGCGCGGCCAGTGCAGTGGAACCTGGAGGGCGGGATAAGTCTGGCTCCAATCTCGTAATTAAGGTCAGTATCGAGGTGGTGATGCCTCCAGCTCTCTCAATCTGGCGAAGAATAGATTCCTCTGTTCTCTGCGATCTACCACCGATGACCTCAAGAGGCACTTGCACTACGTAACCTGCCGCAAGAGCATCAAGCGATGCATGCAACACCACTACTTCTGCAGAAAAGCCTGCGATAACAAGAATTTTCCTTTCATTTTTTGTTAGAGCTTCGGCTGTCGGCTTGTCAAGAAATGGGCTAGCCACTTTTCTGCAGTATGTGTTTTCCGAATTGGCATACGACAAAAGTTGTGGAATAAGTTTTCCCGGTTTTCCGTCTTCAGGAATGATGCTAAATGTCATTGGTATGTTAAGTATTTTGGCTGCACTAGCGAGAGCCCCAGCGGCAGTGCTAAGAACGTCTGGGTGAACGGTGCTGCTTCCCGAGATAAGGTAGGGTTGAAGATCTGCAAACAATATTTGGACGTCGCTAGTTTTCATGTTAATGAATACCAAAGTTGTGATTAATGTGAGGTCGGTTTTAGCGCCTAACGCCGAGCTAAGCGGCAGTTTTTAAGTTGCTGCTTTGTGGAATACTTTTGCGCAGCAAAACCACAAAACTGCGACTTAAAAACTGTCCAGCGCACGTAGTGCGCGGTGCTTGAGCGACTTGTTAACTTAAGTTTCGTAGGTATATTTTCCACTAGGCTTTATTTCAACTAGCAGATAGAGGAAACCTAATATTAAAGCGTATTTGGAAACCAAGAGCAAAGGCCATAAAAGCATAGCCATTGCAAAAGTTACTCCGCCACCAGGCACACTTGATGTAAGTATTTGCAGTACACTTGGAAGAATAATAATTGCAGCACTGATATTTATTACATAATTTGCGACTACAGAATTAGGTATACGACCTTTTAGCTTTAACAAAGAAATGATTCCGATAGCCATTCCGAAAGCAACGCCATATATTGAAAAAAATGAGATTGCTACAGCCAAAGGCTTACTTAACTGCCCGAGCATTCCAGTATGAATACTTTCCAAGCCTATTTTGCTTAAAATAAAACTCGGTATACCGCTTACTGAACCAATTAATACAGTGAGTCCAAAAATTATTGTTTTCATGTCCGGTACTTCCTTTTTTTAAGTTAACGCCGAGCTAAGCGGCAGTTTTTAAGTTGTGGTTTTGTGGAATACTTTTGCGCAGCAAACCATAAAACTGCGACTTAAAAACTGTCCGATGCAACGACCTGTTAGATACCTATTTTTTTAACTGAGCTGGCTTCCAATGATCCCCTTCAAAAACTAGTTCACCTTCAATTGGAACTGAAGGGCAGCAAAGTGCATCTTTTTTAAAGTCAAATTCAAGTGCTGAATAATATATTTTCTCATTTTTTATATATAAGCCTGTGATTGTTTGCGGAAAACCTTCAGAGGTTTGAGCCGGTAAAGAGTATTTTGGATTAACAAATATATTTCTTGGTCGCGTTCGGTCATGATTTGAAAGAACTACAAAATAGGGCCTGCTCATTGCAGAGCCTCCAGAACAGCCCAAATCTAAAGAATATACCGCAAGATACGAAATCTCCTTCCAATGTGTTAGCTCCACCACACTTCGCTTCTGCATGTTGAATTCGCACCCAAAAGAAAGAGCATATCTTTCTACAATATTAGGGATGGTTTCTTCAGCAATTTTCTTTTTGGTATTCAAGCTCAAATTGCTTCTCCTCTTCTTCTGGAGTAGCGTAAACATTCAGACTAAGCGACGCTAAAATTATTACCAAGATATTCATGATTTTCATTTTTTTACCTAACGCCGTACTCAACGGCAGTTTGTAATTTGTGGCTTTGTGGATTACTTTTGCGCAGCAAAACCACAAAGCCGCGAATTACAAACTGTCCAGCGCACGAAGTGCGCGAGTTGCAGCACTTTGTTAGCTGCCTTATTTTGGATTAAAAATTTCAAATAACTGAGCCTCACTATAAATATGAGCATGATACTCTCTTATAGTACTTGGCTTTGTATTTTCATTATTAGAAAAGTTTATTTCTACATGCAAAAAAGTGTATTTATTTGGCTCTCTCATGATTCCAATTGTATGGCGCTGAAGCAACGACTTTAGCCGCTCCAATATTTCCCTATTTTTTTAAATACTTCTTCAATTTTTAGATCTTTTTTCAATGGATGTTGCGCATGCAATACGCTTCCACAGAATTTATAAGCTTCTCGAAAATTATCCTGGGACAATGCGTACTGATACCCAAGGGGTATTAACACAGGCTGCTCCGTTTGACTTGATGGGTGAATCATGTGACTTGGCAGAGGATAGAAAATAGTCGTTTTCTTTATAAGAGCTTCCACCACTTTACTTGCATGATATTCTGATCTTTCTGTGTGATTTAGCTTTTCAGCATTAACAAGAACTGATAAATAGGCAATTAATTCAAGAATTTTTCTTATCTGTAAGGCCGTGGATTCAATAAAGACGACATTCTTTTCACTGGCGAGAACCTCAGCTGAAAGTATTCTATCCCGCAATTCACTCACAATGAGCGTATATTTTTCTTTAGAGAATGACTTCATTGTCACCTCAATTTTTTAGCTAACGCCGAATTCAGCGGCAGTTTTTGAGTTGTGGTTTTATGGAATACTTTGCGCAGCAAACCATAAAACTGCGACTTAAAAACTGTCCAGCGCAGGCACGAAGTGCCGTAGCGGAGCTGCAACGACTTGTTAGTTTTTGTTTGCTGTAACTGAAAATTGCTTTTCACCAACCTTTACACCTTCGTACCATATTTCTTTTACCCATGTACCTGATGCAATTTCCCATTTTTGACTGAGGCGATAATACGTTGTTTGTATTTCACCAAATACAACAGGAACCATGTACTCATCTTGTAAATGTATAACACCAGTTTTGGGGTCTTTAATTCCTGGGAAGGGATATTTAGTAACAATTTTAATTTGAGATTTTCCCATTTTTGATTTGTCAGTTAGTTTAAACCTTAAGCCAAAAACCGTACCTAGCGAGCCATTAATAATTGAGCTGCTTTTTATTAACTGAACTGTGCCACCAACAGACCGTTGTGATGCCAAAAGATTAGATTCATAAATAGGCTGACTAGCTTTTATTTCATAAATACCAAAATCTACAATCTCAAAATTTATATTTTCGTTTGCTTCGCACATAGAAGTAAAAATTATGGCCAAGCAGAAGATAATTTTCTTTAGCATGTACTGTCCTTAAACTAACGCCGCTATAAACGGTGGTTTTTAAGTTGCACTTTTGCCATAAAATGGAGCGAAACGGAATGGCAAAAATGCAACTTAAAAACCATCCGTTTGATTGCTTTGTTAGGCTTTTTTACCTATTGCGTAGTAACACAAAGAACCTGATATAAAGCTGAGAAAACCGTAAATTAATATAAAATTTTCAATTCCCTTTTGAGTAGTAATTCCGTCAAAGAAATTGCCGTGAGCAATTTGTGAAAAAATTCCAATAAAGACCAAAATGGCTAAAGGTGATACTAAGCTAAATATGATTATGGTGATTGCGGGTTTTAAATTTAAGTAAGTAAGTTCGCAGAATAGCCAAGCCATTAGAATGGCAATGAATAATAGACTAATCGAAACTGGCAAGTATGATTTAAATGCAATGAGCCAGCCGCCGAAAGGAACGGACTTAAGCAGTAACGCAACGGGTAAGCCTGCAAAGGTAGAAACAAAAAACATAATTGCAGCAAAAAACGATATTTGTTTAAGTAGTAAATACTTGTTCATAGTCTACATACATTTTCCGAATTATGGTTATTTGCTTTTTAGCCTAACGCCGAGCTAAGCGGCAGTTTTTAAGTTGTGGTTTTGTGGAATACTTTTGCGCAGCAAAACCACAAAACTGCGACTTAAAAACTGTCCAGCGCACGTAGTGCGCGGTGCTTGAGCGACTTGTTAGGTGATACGCTGCTGGGTAGAGCTATAAAGTTACTTGCAAAGCAATTCAAACAAACCGATTTTCAAATTCAGAAACAATGCTAACTACTTAGTTCGGACTCGTAAACTTCTGCTTCATAAAGAATAGAACCGTTAGCATTGGTTAAGTACACGAGAACCATTGGTTCACCCTCTGAACTTGTAAAGCCCTGATCTAAACTAACAATATCACCTTGTTTTGGCCGGCTAGCATTTGCAGACAATAAGCGATAACGCTCTTGCGGAATAGAGCTCATAAGCTTGGCTTTGGGAGAACTGTTGTTTTCCATGTAAATACCACCTAGCCCTAGTTCTATGCTTGCGAAAAATATAATTGCTAAAAGTAAAAATATAACTTACCTAAATGACGAATTTTTATTTTTAGCAAGTATTTAAATTACTACCAGCGCTTTAAATTCTTTCTGAAACGCGCACCTAACGCCGAGTTCAGCGGCAGTTTTTAAGTTGTGGTTTTGTGGAATATTTTTGCGCAGCAAAACCATAAAACTGCGACTTAAAAACTGTCCAGCACACGAAGTGTGCGGTGCTGCAACGACTTGTTAGAAAACGTTTAATTGGCAGAGTTCTTTTTTATAAAAGCTTCAATTTCCTTTGCAGTCGTCTCTTCATACAATCTATTTATTTCTGAAGTACCGTCAGACACATAAACATAGTTTATGTCTGGAGATTTGAATATTAAATAGGTACGAAGAATGGAAAAACTTATTCCGCAGTCACTTGGTGAGGTTCTAATAGTAGCAATTTTTGGAACAGACTTTCCCTTGATTATGCGATGTATCTGAATTTTCACTTCAACATAACTTTGGTCAGGCTCTTCATTTGAAGTTTTCACCTCAACAAACTTTCCTTCTAACACCGTACCTATAAATATGGATTCGGCCGAATTGATTTTGCTTTCATAACTTGCATAGGGAAAACTGCAAGAAAGTGCTTGCGAGGAAATAAATAAAGCCACCAAAAACAAATATGCATAGCACTTTTTCATGCGCTTACGATCCTTTTCTAACGCCGAGCTAAGCGGCAGTTTTTAAGTTGTAGTTTTGTGGAATACTTTTGCGCAGCAAAACCACATAACTGCGACTTAAAAACTGTCCAGCACCGAAGGTGCGATGCTTGAGCGACTTGTTAAATTTATTTTTCATGCGCCATTTTGGAATAAACGTTTTTTAGGCTAACAACCAAGAGTTTACCAAAATACTAGGCTACCCTAAAAATGTAAGCATAGTACCTACGACCATTAACCAGTAGCCAAACCGGTATAGATTTGCATTTAGGTTTGACATTTTTTCAGTACCAAACGAAAACTTAACGCCTTTAGATAATACTGAAATTTTAGCAATAAGAAATAGTGAAAACCCGATAGCTACAAATAGAAACGAATAAGGATTTGGAACTATACCTTTAATAATATTTAAAGCGCACGATAGCGCGACAAGAATTAGTGAAATATATATAGCCGCTTTACCAAAAAAGGAAAACTCATTCTCACGGAACATATTATTTCCTACTACCAATTTAACGCCGAGCTAAGCGGCAGTTTTTAAGTTGTGGTTTTATGGAATACTTTTGCGCAGCAAAACCATAAAACTGCGACTTAAAAACTGTCCAGCGCAGGCACGAAGTGCCGGAGCGGTGCTGCAACGACTTGTTATGAAAAATTTTAAACCACAATATTTCGCTTTAAATTTAAGTAGTTAAAAATGTTACCGAAGCAAAAAAATTAACTTTAAACTAACTGCAAAATAAGAATTTAGCGATTTTACAGAGAAAAATAACCAGCATTAAACTCTGCTACGATGAAGCAAAGTTATTACAAAAAATATAACTATGAAAGCCAATAGCAAAACAGCCAAAACCAGAGTTCTATTTTTTATTGATTAGGATATTTATCAGAGCAAAGTTTACCACCAGCACCCCAATTTTCCATTTTTACATCTTCGATGATTATGTAAATGGACTCCATGGAACAGCCAGCAATTCTTGCCGTTTCTTTTGTTAGAACCTCTACCAACTCTCTCTTTTGTTCTAAAGTTCTACCTTCCCACATTTCGACTTTTATGATTGGCATAATTTTCCCTTAGTAAGACTTCATAACGCCGAGCTAAGCGGCAGTTTTTAAGTTGTGGTTTTGTGGAATACTTTTGCGCAGCAAAACCACAAGACCGCGACTTAAAAACTGTCCAGCGCACGTAGTGCGCGATGCTTCAGCGAATTGTTATAACGAATTTCAAGGCAAATTCTTTGGGAAAAACAAGGAATAGACTCTTGGAAATTATGTACATGTAAAACTAATAAACTTCTATTTCTTCAACCGAAAAAGACCCGCGCCTGGTAGTTTTTTCAATGTTTTTTTCTTTTACCGTTATTTTAGCTTTCGCAGATGCGCCGTAAATTACACACACGAAAAGGTTATAAGCTGGACTAACTTTTCCGTTATAGCCATTACCTTCGTTAACATAGGTGGATTTTCTTACCCTTACGGATTCAATATGGCCAACCTTAACCTCTAATTCTTTGTTACTAAGAATATAATTTTCGACCGCTTTATGGGAGGTAGAGAATCGTTCGCCAAAATAAAATAGAACCGACATGAAGCCCAATGAGAGTAAAAAATACTTTGCGTATCTTAATAATTTTCGGCTCAATGTTTTTCTCACCAAGTTATAACAGTTTATTAAACAGCCAAAACTATATATCTACAGCTCATATTTGACCAGCTCTTTTATTAATCAACAACTTACACATACCAAATATATCTGTGGATAATAAGTGCAAAATAAAATTGTAAATAAATAGCATTGGTTAGTGTGTACAGCTGGAAGAATCGTTATATTTATTGACTGGTTATAAATACAGGTCATTATCATGGAAGATGTTAGAATACCCTTGCCACACCATCCTCGTAAGTTACTGGACCAGTTCCGCGCGTTTATTCGTTTAGATGGAAAAAGTTATGCAACCGAAAATGTGTATGTGCATTGGGTTCGCCAATTTATTTTATTCCATCACAAGCAACATCCTGTAAATATGGGAAAATCTGAAGTGGAAAGTTACTTATCAGATTTGGCGCTGCGATGTAATGCCTCACCCAACACTCAGAAAACTGCATTAAATGCGATTATGTTTTTATACAATCGCTTTCTTAACAAACCCATTGATAAACTTGACTTTCAATATGCCCGGAAGCCTACTCGCACACCAACGGTATTTACCCATTCTGAAGCTCTTGCTGTTATTGATAAATTATCCATGCCATATAAGTTAATGACGCAGCTTATGTATGGTAGTGGTTTGCGTGTCTCTGAGGTATTGCGGCTACGAGTTAAAGATGTAGATTTTGGGATGAAATATTTAGTTGTGCGGGATAGTAAAGGTTACAAAGATCGCACCGCACTACTTCCAAAATCTATTGTAATGGATTTGCAAAATCAGGTATTGATTGTCGCAAAATTATTAGAGTTTGATATAGCCCGAGGTATTGATGGTGTTTATTTGCCGCATCAACTTGAGAAGAAATATCCACAAGCAGGCCACTCACTCGGCTGGCAATATATGTTTCCATCCACGGATGTGAGCAAAGATCCTCGCTCAAACGCAAGGCGACGGCACCATCTCTATAGTACAAGCATCCAGGGACAAGTAAAAAAAGCAGTTAAGGCCTGCGGCATACACAAACAAGCAAGCTGCCATACTTTTCGTCATTCGTTTGCGACACGTTTACTGCAAGCGAAATACGATTTAAAACAGATCCAAACCCTCATGGGACATAATGACATTCGTACAACTGAAATTTATTTGCATGTATTGGATGACCTTGGTGATAAAGTTAAAAGCCCAATTGATTAGGGATTTTTTATTGTGGAATAAACCCATCCAAGCCCTGCTCACGCAAATAGTTATGGATTTTTTCCTCCTCATTTTTATCGGGTACATCGAACCAGATTTGTTTTTCTTCAGGTAAGCCTGTTATGTAAGGCATATAACTATTTGCTGAAAAACCGGACATAAAAAATGGATTTGAAATGGGATCAGTGAAAACTTTTTCCGGTGCTATTATTTTAAATCCTTTTTTAGTTAATTCGTCGATGACACCAACAATACAATATGCGGCCAAATCGTTTTCGTGCAGCAATAACACTTGTCGAGGGCTAAAACCTAACATCATATGGGCTTTTGCATCGTACGTTGTGACGGCATCTACTACCATATTTACGTAAGCTTTTTCTAATTGCCGTATATCAACAGTACGTCCATTGAATATACGTAACTGATAAAGATGGTCCATATACTCATCATGGACACGAGTGGTTATATAGGTGGGTAAATAATCGTGTTCGATTAGAAAGGTTTGTAATTGCTGCAGCAGTTCCAGGTTGGAGTAGCCGTTGAAATAAGGAAAGTTGATGTGTTTATGGTAGTGGCTATAAGACTCCAAAATACCATTAGCTTTCATAATGTCGATAGGATAAGCGTAGCTTTTTTGACGATGCTCTATTGAAAAATTATGACCTGCATTCACGAGCAACTGACCAGTCTCATCATAAAAATCTAGGCGATCAATTGTGTTGGCTGTTACGTTTTTTGTTTTGATGAGAAACATAGCTTGTTTAACATAGGCACGCGCCATATTTTTTATTAGCATTTTGCTGCGCGCGGTTCCATCCAGACTGGTTGACTTTCCCAAGGTATCGGTAAAGGCTAAAACAATTTCTTGTGCGTAACTGAGCCGTGATGATATTCCAATAACAATTATCAGGCCGAGCTTTATTGATAACTTTATAAGATGTTTGTTCATAATTTTTTCCGGCTAATTTTTAACAAAAAGCCGCGACATACGCGGCTTTTTATTATCAGTTCTTAATCAACTGCTTTCTTTAGATAATAATCATGCAAAATATACCATGACTTTTTCTTGATACCTTTATCTGAAATTAATCCCTTGCGATTCCAGAAATCCTGCACAGATGGCAGAGGTCTGCGCGGTGAACGGAAATCTTTTAATATCCAGGGTGATAGACCACGCAAGAAAGTCATGTGTTCAATCATCAATAAGTTATTGATATAAACATCCGCCTGGTATTCTTCTGTCCAGCGTTGCGCTTTGTCTCCATGCAAACCTTGCAAAGCATCTGCGCCGAATTCACTCATGATAACGGGTTTGCGATAACGCGATGTCCATTTCAAACTAGCACAACTACCGGGTGTTGCAACATACCAGCCGCAATAGCTGTTAACGCCAATCACATCGACAACTGACGACAATGGATCATCAATTGATTTAACGCCGTTGTCATCGCTTTGTGTATCAAGCGCTGCGGTAATTAAGCGGGTAGGATCAAGCTCGCGCGCTTTTTGTGCGAGCTGGCTGATGAATTTTAAACGAGCTGGCGAATTGGGTGTTTCATTTGCCATGGACCACATAATGATTGAGGCACGGTTTTTATCGCGTGCAATCATTTCTTCCAATTGATTTTCTGCTTTGTTATACACCGCAGGATTGTTAAACAATACCGTCCAGTAAACAGGAATTTCTGACCAGACTAATAACCCCATTTGATCGGCCATACGAACCATGTATTCGCTATGCGGATAATGCGCCAGGCGCACAAAATTACAACCCAATTCTTTTGCCCAGGTTAACAGGATTCTTGCATCTTCCTCACTCCAGGCGCGGCCAGGATGCAAAGGTGATTCTTCATGAATGCTGATACCACGCAGGAAAATAGATTTTCCATTTAATAAAATATTTTCACCCTGCACTTGGATATTTCTAAAGCCAATTTTGTCATGGACTGCATCCTGCGCAAAACGCATATCAACAGCATATAGTTTTGGATTTTCAGGTGTCCACAAGATTGGCTTGGCTGGAAACTCAAATTTAGCTTCACCGTTTTTATTTAAGGTCAATTTTTGCGTGATATTTAATTCAGGAATGCGCAATTCCAGCTTATCGAGCTCTGCACGATCTTTATTAAAATTATCAACCCTTACCCAGCCTTCAAGCATTCCCTCTTCGGTTTTACTGAGCTGTACAAAGTAATCATGGATATGCGCTTTGGGATATTGCAACACTTTGACTGAACGCGTAATACCGCCGTAATTCCACCAATCGGTATTTACTGTTGGAATTTGATCGCGCTCACGGTGATTATCGACTTTCACGACCAGTGAATTTACACCAGGTTTTACAACGTCAGTAATATCAAACTGGAAAGGTGTAAACCCGCCTTCATGTACATCAATTTTTTTTCCGTTTAAATAAACGGTCGCGTGGTAATTCACAGCACCAAAATAGAGCGCATAAGTTTGATCAGTTTTTTTGCCTATATCAAAATCGCGGTGATACCAGATAGTGCCTTCGTATAAAAAAAGTTTTTCTTCCTGGGTATTCCAATCACCGGGTACATTGAGTTTAGGGGAGCGGGCAAAATCATATTCCACCAAATCGCTGGGATTGGCCGGTTTGGCATTTTTAAAATAACCCGTGTCGGATTCTTCATAACGATGGTTGTAATAGCCATTTTCATAGGGATCTACAATGGTATCCCAGCGACCATCCAGGATGATGGCGCTGCGGGCGTCCGGGTTTTGAATGGCAATGTCAGCGAAGCTATTGGAAATGGCACCGCATGTGCCTAATAGAAATGCAGCGAGTGTTAAGTAGCGCATGATTGTCACCTGAATAATTACTACTTGAAAAAGTGTTTGTCCATTTGTTATTGCCAAATCAAGTGCAGCATTTTACTGCGCCCGGGCAAACAAACTTTTTACGTAATTTTAGAATAATGAAGGGATATGAGGGCAAAACAGTAATGCAGAACCATCAGGTTAGACATGGCCAGTTGAGTGTTATAAAACGATTAATCAAGGCTCGCCGAAACTCATATCCATACGCAGGCGATACTAACATTACTCGCCACCAATTGCGCCTCTCTAATCCTTGATCGGCAATATCTCAGTGAAATTTTATGTGAAGCAAGTACAACAATTAAGGATCGACCGAATAACACTCTATTTACCGTGGACTTGTCGGCGGATTTTCGAGAGACCGGATTTTATCCATTCCAATAAATCGGCCGGAAATAGGGGTTTTGAAAAATAAAAACCCTGTACCTGATCAACACCCAAATCCATCAATATGCGGTAGTCTTCCAGGGACTCTACGCCCTCCGCAACCGTGATTAATTTTAAATTTTTCGCCAGGTCCACAGTGCTGGCTAAAATGGTTCCCTGTTGCGGACGCGTTGCTACTTGATGGATTAATGAGCGATCTATTTTTAATTCAGTAGCAGGTACACGAGACAATTGCTGTGCATTGGCAAAGCCTGTGCCGTAATCATCGATCGCGATATTGAAACCTTTTAAACGTAAACGCGCGAGAGTACGGATTGCGCAAGCCAGTTCACCGAGTAACGCATTTTCGGTGACTTCCAATGTGATTTCATCGGGCGGAATCGCATATTCCTGGGCAAGGGCAGATAGCCAATCGGACAAACTGGCATCTGCCAACGACAGTGGCGATAAATTAAAAGCAAGGTGAAAGCGCAAACCCATTTGTTGCCATGTGCGCTTTTGCTGGAATGCTTTCACCAATAATTCGCGGGTTAGTGTATCAATTAGACCGTGGCGCTCTGCGAGGGGAATAAATACGCCTGGCGAAATATTGCCTTTTTGCGGATGCTTCCAACGCGCCAGGGCTTCAACACCGCGCAGGATTAAACCTTGCACCGTTAATTTTGGTTGATAGGCGAGCGTAATATCACCCGCATCCAGCGCATTACATAAATCAATGACAGTCACATCGCTGGGCGCATCTTTTTCAGTTACTTCGTAATTTTTTAATTCGCGGACAAAACGCAGCAAACTGGTTTCCAATAAATCGCGCTGCAAGGGTTTCTGGAAAGTACCGAGCACATGCAAGCCATCGGCCTCTGCCATGGTTCCAACACTGGCAATTAAAATAGGATCTTTGGCGCTGAGGATGATGACACTTTTTACGCATTTTTCTTGCGCGATACTGCGCAGTAATTCAATGCCATCCATGATTGGCATTTCCAAATCGATAAGCGCAACATCTACATTATGTGCGAGCAACACTTTAAGTGCATCGCGACCATCGGTAGCACCGTGAACTTCCTGCAGGCCCAATTCTGTGCATATGGCTTGTGCATGCATGCGCTGGGTGATGCTATCGTCGGCAACCAATACACTTAATTCATTTACCGCTGTTTTCATCTAACCCTCCAGCACTGCAGGTATTTGTGCCAGCGATAAAATTTCTTTTGCTGCACCCATATTAATTGCCTCTTTGGGCATACCAAATACAATGCAGGACGCCTCATCCTGGGCAATAGTTCTTGCGCCTGCTTGTCGCATTTCAAGCAAGCCGCGTGCGCCGTCATCGCCCATACCCGTCATAATAATGCCTGTGACGTTGCGTCCCGCTGCACGCGCAGCAGAACGGAACAAGACATCAACTGACGGACAGTGGCGATTAACTGCAGGCCCGCGAAATACTTTTGCAATATATTGCGCACCTGAACGCTGGATTTCCAAATGGTGTCCACCGGGAGCAATTAATACCCTGCCGGGAATTAAACGATCACCCGTTTCTGCTTCTTTCACATCCACTGCGCAAACACTATCCAATCGCTTTGCAAACGCAGCAGTAAATTTTTCTGGCATGTGTTGCACCACCGCAATACCCGGGCAAGTGCGTGATAAATTCACCAGGATAGTTTCCAATGCCTGGGTGCCACCCGTTGAGGTTCCTATAACGGTAATGCGATCTGTAGTACTGGTCATACTCACAAGATCGGTATGGGATGGCTTGCTGGCAACTTCTTTTTTGTTCGCGGGAGAATCTATTGTCCGGCGGGATACACGAGCAGATGCAGCTCCGCGTACGCTGTTCCACAATTGTTGTTTGGCATCCAATAAAAAATCTTTTACGCCCAACTGCGGTTTGGTAAAAATATCGATAGCGCCAGCAGCCAAAGCCTGGAGTGATAATTCAGCGCCCTTTTCTGCCAATGAAGAACAAATAATAACGGGCGTAGGACGCTCGCTCATCAATTGACGCAAAAAAGTGAGCCCATCCATGCGCGGCATTTCAATATCAAGGACAATAACATCAGGCCATTCCTGCTGCATTTTTTGCATAGCAAAAATAGGATCAGAAACAGTAGCGTAGACATTGATATCAGGTGCTTCGCATAACACCTCCCGTAGCACTTGACGCACAACGGCAGAGTCGTCAACTACTAAAACTTTTATGGCCATAATGAAAAATTCTCAAAACTTATTAATGTTTACCGGCATAACGCTGTCAATAAACAGCGCGGTAAATAAACTAAACAGCGCAGTAAATAAATAATGCAGTAAATTACAGGGCGTAATGTTTCACATTAATGACCCCGGAAAGCATTTCAAATACCAGTGAACGCGAACTGGTTCCACCAACATCAGTTTGGATTGCAACCAGGTTTTCATCTTGCAACCAATGTTGGGCAAATAAAATATTTTGTTTACCAATACCGTAATTGGACCCAATACCAGCGGTAGTATCACAGCCACCAAATAAACCTAATTGATATTCACCAAGGGCGGCATAACGCAGCATCGCTTGTTTTAATAATTCCAGCGCCGTTTTACCGTAACGGCCACCATGTTCCTGTTCGCGCAAATGACCCGGCTGCACGGGCAGCAAGTAGTGGCATAAGCCTCCCAGCTTCAGTGTAGGATGCCATACGCTTAATGCCACACAGGATCCTAAAACGGTATAGAGGCTTTCATATTCATTACCAAAATACCATTCACCCGGGTGGACGTTTAATCGCACATCCTGCGGTGTAAATTCCCCACTCATAACCAAACAGCCCACTTAAGGAGATAACTCAATTAGATAACTTATAAATTGCCGGCTTGATAGGCGCAAAACGCTGGGTTACGCCGTGCAAACTTTCCGAATGGCCAACGAAGAGGATGCCATTGGGATTCAATACACTGGCGATACGATCCAACACTTTTGCTTTCGTATCATTTTCAAAATAAATCAACACATTGCGTAAAAACACCAAATCAAATTTTCCAATATCGGGAAAATCGTTATGCAAATTCAAGGTAAAAAAATTAACTTTCTCTCGCAAATCCTGTGTAACTCGCACGAAACCTTGCTGCGGACCAATACCTTTACGGCAATAATGATGCAAATAATGTTGCGGAATATTGCGTATCCTGGCATCGGGATATATCGCCTTGCGCGCTTGTTCAATAACGGATTTATTGACATCCGAACACTCAAGCTCCCAAGGCACCTGGCATTTATCATCCAACAACATGGCGATGCTGTAAGGCTCTTCACCGGTGGAGGCTGCTGCACTCCACACACGCAATTTTCTACCCTGTTTAAACGTGGGCAAAATTGATTGTTCCAGATAATCAAAATGCTTCTGCTCACGAAAAAAATAGGTTTCATTGGTAGTAATAAGTTCTAATGCGGTATGTAATTCTGCCTCGCCTTTATTACCGGAAATAAAATGATAATAGTCTTCATAAGAATCCAAATCGCACTCGCGTAAACGCTTCCATAAACGATTCGTTAAGAGCGCTTTTTTTTGCAGGGGCAAAAATATCCCCAAACGATTCAAAATAAGTTGCTGAAATAAATAAAACTCTTTATCGCTGGGTAAGTGATTAACGGATTCCACAGGCATAGATCATCACACGCATCAATCAAAACGAACAAAATGTTTGTCGCTATCATCTGCTCGCGCAGTGGACGACTTATGGGAAACAACTATTTTTTTACTCTCTCCGGCATTCACAGTTTTAGCGGATGCGCCAGATGCCGGACGTGTATTGGACGAAGCACGTGGTTTGCTGGTAAATCGCGTAGAGCGATCACTTGCCAATTTAAAATAGGTCATGGATTCTTGCAGCTTCACCGCTTGCGCACTCATCTCTTCAGCCGTTGAACTTAATTCTTCCGAAGCCGAAGCATTTTGCTGCATGGTTTGGCTAACCTGGCCAATCGCACTATTGATTTGTGTAACGCCAGTGGTCTGCTCGGCAGACGCCGCCGCAATTTCCTGCACTAAATCTGCGGTTTTACGAATGGATGGAACCATTTCCTCTAATAAATTACCGGCCAACTCCGCACGCTTCACACTTGCAGCCGCAAGCTCGCCAATTTCTTGCGCCGCAACCTGGCTGCGTTCAGCCAATTGGCGCACTTCGGATGCCACAACGGCAAAGCCGCGACCATGTTCGCCGGCGCGACCTGCCTCAATAGCAGCATTGAGCGCTAGTAAATTAGTTTGGTAGGCAATTTCATCAATCACACTAATACGCTCGGCAATTTTTTGCATTGCCTCTACAGTGGCAGATACTGCTTCACCACCACTTGCAGCATCGCGCGCAGATTTCTGGGCAATGCCATCGGTGATACTGGCATTCTGGTTATTTTGTGCAATGGATGCAGACATTTGCTCCATGGATGCAGACGTTTGCTCAACACTCGCCGCTTGTACAGATGCGCCCCTTGCGAGCGATTGTGCAGTAGAATTGACTTGCACGGATGCCGACGAAAGCGCGTCAGCAGAACCGCGCACTTCCGTAATAATATGCGTTAATTGCTTGCTCATTTGCGCAACGGCTGCGAGCAGTGAAGTGGTATCGCGCTCTTTTAATTCGATATCCAAATCCAGCTGGCCTTGTGCCAGTTGCGATACTATGTGAGATGTATATGCAGGCTCAGCACCCAGAATATTAAACAGGTCGCGAAAGATATAAACCAACAACCCCAGGATAACGGCAAACGCAAATAATAAAATAATCGTAAATGTTTTTACTGAAGCGCTATAGAGGGCATTAATTTCAGTATCAGTGTCTTTGATTAACGCACTAAAACCTTTCGATAATTCTTGCGAGGCCACAAGGGTTTTAGCCCCCAACGCTGCCACGACTCCTGAAGCCATGGTATCAACTTTCTTACCGGTTTCCGGATCTTTTGGATCAAAACTTTTTAATGCAGTGGCATATTTTTCCTGCATCCCCAAATGTTCTTTACGAAATGCTTCGATATCACTCGGGTCCAACCCCATGGCTTTTTTACGTGCAATGGCAGACAACATACTTTCCTGCACATTTTTTTCAGTATCACTAAAGGTTTTAAAATACTTGTCGTATTGCGCCTTATCGTTACCGGTAATCATAATATTTTTCCAGGCCTGAACCTGGATACGCAATTGCAAAGAGGCACGATCAACATCCGACAGCAAATCAGATTGCTCCTGGATCTGCTTTAAACGTTGGTCAACTTTAACATTGTATTTTTGCAATTGAATAAATGCGGAGATACCGAGCAAACCCAAGCCCAATAAAATCGCGCAGCTCAATAAAATAACTTTAAATTTTAAACTGAGTTTATGTAACATAATATTTCACCTGTTCCGCATCATTCCATTTAAATGGTTCATGATTTCTTACCGTACATTAACGAGCAAATGTAAAATAGGTCACTGATTTTGTAAGCGAATCGCTGCCTATTTATGTCTTCCGCATTCACTCTCGTTCCTTGCAAAAACACCAATCTCTTTACACAGTGCGCTGACTACGTCAAAAGCGTTCAACCCCTTGACGCGACAATAGCAAAACCATATCCGTCAGCTGCCTGTTTCAATGCCGCATTTAATGCAAGTAATTAATTTGGTAATCAATACCATCAATAATGCGGGGATTGATGCTCATCGAAAATTGTTTGATGAGCAAATCCCGGCTAACCAAGATTACGCATACAATTTGAAATAAGTCATGGCTTCTTGCAAACGAACCGCCTGGACACTCATTTCTTCGGCAGTAGAACTTAACTCTTCAGAAGCTGCAGCGTTGTGTTGCATGGTTTGGCTAACTTGTGTGATAGCCGTATTGATTTGCCCGACACCAGTCGCTTGCTCACCGGATGCTGCAGCAATCTCTTGTACAAGATCTGCAGTTTTACGAATGGAGGGAACCATCTCTTCCAATAGTTTTCCTGCTTGCTCCGCACTTATCACTGTCTCGCACGCAAGTGTTCCAATTTCCTGTGCTGCCACCTGGCTGCGCTCAGCCAACTTGCGAACTTCTGATGCAACAACGGCGAAGCCACGACCATGCTCACCAGCACGGCCAGCTTCAATCGCCGCATTGAGCGCTAATAAATTTGTTTGATAGGCGATATCATCAATAATACCAATTCGATCAGCAATTTTTTGCATGGCATCCACTGTACTGGACACCGCTTGCCCACCCGTTGACGCATCGCGCGCTGCTCTTTGGGCCATGCCGTCGGTAATACTCGCGTTTTGATTATTTTGCGCAATAGACGCTGACATCTCTTCCATTGACGCTGATGTTTCTTCCACACTAGCCGCTTGCTCAGAAGCACCTTTTGCCAATGATTGTGCCGTTGAACTTACTTCCTCTGACGCAGAAGACAAGGCATCTGCAGAGCTGCTGACCTCGGTAATGATTTGCGCAAGTTGATCGCGCATACGCGCAACTGCGGATAATAAAGATGTTTTGTCGTTGGGCTTCAATGCTATATCGACCGTGAGATTTCCGCCCGCCACTTGCGCAACAACTGCTGCAGTATAAGCAGGTTCGCCACCCAGCAATTTAAACAGGTCGCGAAAAATAACAACCATCAGGGTAATAATAAAAAATGATGCAATTAAACTAATCGTAATAAATTCCGCGATAGAATCATCGTATAACTTATCTGTCACAGCATCAGATTCATGTAGGTATTGCGTAAAGCTTGCAGTCATATTGGTAGACAGCTCAGCCATTTGGCGAGTTGCTTCGTGGTCCATGTCCATTACCAGCCTATCAACTTTTTTTCCCGATTCAGAATCAATTGCCTTAAAGTTAACCAGCGCATCGCGATAATTTTTTCCGAGATCTGCATGTTCCCTTTGAAAAACTTCCATATCTTTTGTGGATTGTCCGAGCGCTTTTTGCAATTCAATCGCTTTTGCCAAATGTTCCCGCACACCTTTCTCTTCAGCGTTAAAGCCCGTTATATGCCTATTGAATTTTTCCTCATCATTCCCGCGTATCAGGATATTTTTCCACTCTTGAATCTGCGATTTAAATGCCACAGCAGTTTGTTCAACTTCTGACGCCAATGTGGAACGGTGTTGAATATTTACTTCATTTGTATTCACGATAGTGTTGTAGGCACGGATTTGCACAAAAGCAATAAAGCCTAAAAAAAACAAACCGAAAGCAATCATTCCACTTAACAACAGGATTTTATTTTTCAAACTGATGTTGTTTAACATATGTGATCCTTCTTTGAGGCTTACAATTAATTAAAATTAACAAAATTTTTATCGAGGTCAGAATCATTTGCACGACTTACTTTTTTGCCCATTGATACCTTTGGCTCCTTGCGTGCGACAGGCTTGGCTGAGCTCGTGTAATTAGAGCGAGATTTATGGCTGTTGCCATCATTTGCCAAACGGAAGAAGGTCATAGCCTCTTGCAAACGAATTGCCTGTGAACTCATTTCTTCTGCGGTGGAACTCAATTCTTCTGAAGCTGCAGCGGTGTGCTGCATGGTTTGGCTAACTTGTGCAATGGCGGTATTAATTTGTGTAACACCTGTGGTTTGTTCGGAAGAAGCAGCGGCAATTTCCTGGACCAAATCAGCGGTTTTACGAATCGATGGCAACATATCTTGCAATAAACTTCCTGCAAGCTCTGCGCGTTTAACACTGGAACTTGCCAATTCGCCAATTTCTTGCGAAGCGATTTGGCTGCGCTCTGCCAACTTGCGCACTTCAGATGCCACTACAGCAAAACCGCGGCCATGCTCCCCTGCGCGCCCTGCTTCAATTGCTGCGTTGAGTGCAAGTAAATTAGTCTGGTACGCGATGTCATCAATGACACCAATACGCTCGGCAATTTTTTGCATCGCTAATACAGTTTCAGAAACTGCTTCGCCACCACTCAAGGCATCGCGCGCCGATTTTTGGGCCATGCCATCTGTCACACGGGCGTTATCATTATTTTGTGCAATAGAAGCGGACATCTCTTCCATTGACGCTGATGTTTCTTCAACACTTGCCGCTTGCTCAGATGCACCTTGCGCCAGAGATTGTGCCGTCGCATTAACTTCTTCAGATGCGGATGCCAGTGCGTTGGCCGAGTTATTAACGTCATGGATAATATCGGTCAGTTTGCCAACCATATCTTTAATGGCCGCCAACATACTGGTAGTGTCACCGGGTTTGATATAAATATCGGCACTCAAATCGCCCGAGGCAACGTGTCCCAAAATATCGGATGCGTATGCAGGTTCACCACCTAACTGGTTGAGTAAATTGCGCGTAATAAAAAAGCCAATGGCGGCAACTGCGAATAAAGTAATCACCGCAATAATGATTGACGTGGTCACTGCACTTGCCTTGGTTGCCGCAGCTGCTACAGCACCTTCCTGCCCCATCCTGATGTTGTAGTCCAAATGCTCTGAAACAGCATCAATAGCACCACCTGAAAATTCCCTGGACACTGCACGCAGTCGGTTATTTTCATCTGTTTGTCCCGCTTTTGATGCAGCGAGGATAGCGGGCAATAATTCAATATATTTTTTATACAACGCAGATTCCTTATCAAACATCTGCTTGTCTTTTTCCGTTACTATGGTGCCCTCATAATCTTTGAAAGCACTATCAGCTTTAGCGATATAATCCTGGATTTTCTTTTCAGATGCTGTTTTTTCATCGACAGTTTTTAGTTCTGCATTTTGCGAAATGGATAGGCGGATAAAGAGAATATTGGTTTGCATGACGCCAAGGTATTTCATCGCAGGAACAGTATTTTCGTTGGCGAAATTTGCTTTTTCGTAAACATGTCCGATCTGGAATTGTGCTACCCCAGCCAGCAGCAAAATACCCACTAATGCGGACACCACTAACAAACTCATTTTCTTTGCAATAGTCACGGATACACCCCAAGAATTTTTTGATAATTAATAAATGTTGTTAGTTATAAGCTGTTACTGCAGTTCGGCTTCAACCAGATGCGCCAATTCGCGAATCGAAAGTGCATTATTTGCGTCGAGCAATACCACAAATTCTTCACCTTGTTTGGCGATCCCCTGAATAAATTCAGCGCGAATATTTGCACCAAACGATGGCGCGTCTTCAATATTTTCATCGTCCATTTCGATCACTTCGCTGACGGCATCCGCCAGCAAACCGAGGACATGGTGCTGGTCGTTGTTAGTCAACTCAACCACAATGATGCACGTGCGGCGCTGCACCTCAATCGATTTGCGTCCCAATCTAACGGCCAGATCAATAACGGGAACAACTTCGCCGCGCAGATTAATGACACCGCGCAAAAAGCTCGGCATTAACGGAACTTCAGTAATGCCGCTGTATTCAATAATTTCGCGCGTTTGCGACAACTCAAGTCCGTAATTTTCGTTGCCTATGCGAAAAGTCAGGAATTGTTTGGAAGCAATGCTGCTGACATTTTTCTTTTGTTTATTTGAGCTATTCATTTTCTACTCCTGTGTGCCCGGAACGAGCGAGCCAGTACGCGAATGTTCTTTGTTGATGGCAAAACCAATAAGCTGCTGTACATCTAAAATTAATGCTACTGCGCCCGTTCCTAACAAGCTTGAACCCCCTATTCCTTTTAATGCCTGGAAAATAGGCCCCATAGGTTTAACAACAGTTTGGATCTCACCATGCAGGCTATCCACCACAATACCGGCACGCTTATCACCGAATTGCACAACCACTAATTTCTCACGGGAGTCTTCCAGGTTTTGCAGGGAAAATAATTCTTTCAGGCGAATATAGGGAATTTGTTCCCCGCGTAAATTTACGCAGCTTTGGCCTTGCACGTGACTTAACGAGCCCAAATCAACGCATTCGAGAATCGTATTTTGCGGAACAATAAAATCGATATTGCCTGCACCTACATGGAAGCCATCAATAATCGCAAGGGTCAATGGCAAGCGAATAGTAAATTGCGTTCCCACACCTACTTCGCTATCAATTTCGATAGAACCTTGCAGCTCGGTGATATTGCGTTTCACGACATCCATACCAACACCGCGACCCGACAAATTCGTCACGTGTTCAGCGGTTGATAATCCGGGATGGAAAATAAGTTGATAAAGTTCGTGGCGACTAAGATGAACACCTTCTTCAATAACGCCATTGGAAATTGCTTTTTTACGGATGCGTTCCAAATCCAGGCCGCCGCCGTCATCGCTGATATCAAGCACTATATTGCCCGCGTCATGGCGAGCTTTTAATGAAATAGTGCCCGCACTGGGTTTGTTGCGCGACTGGCGCACAGCGACAGATTCAATGCCATGGTCCATGGCATTGCGCACAATATGCATCAATGGATCATTTAATTTTTCCACCATGGATCTATCCAGCTCGGTCTCTGCGCCTTCAATTTCCAATTCAATTTCTTTGCCGAGTTCTTTCGCAGTATCGCGCACAACGCGTTTGAATTTCTGGAAGGTTTCTGCCATGGGAACCATGCGCAAGGTTAATGCGGCATCGCGAATTTGTTCGGTAAAATTTCCCATGGATGTTATAGCTTCGGTCAAATTGGTATTACCCAACTTTGAGGCGAGCAAATCAACACGCTGGCGATTTACCACCAACTCACCGATTAAATTAATTAATTTATCCAGACGCTCGGCATCAACGCGAATAAAACGATTTTCCGGCCCCGAGCGACGCTCCTGGTTTTTCTTTTGTTTATCGAGCGCGGCATTGACCAATTCCGGCGCGACATCCTGGTCAGTAATTAATATTTGGCCAAGCAAGGGAATTTGCTCTTGCGCAACAGCCTGGGCTTTTTGGGTGGCCAGCGCTTGCTCCAAATCCTTGAAGCTGATGACATGGCTTTTCACCAGGATTTCGCCAAGGCGATGGGTGTTTTCTGGCAGGGATTTAATTAAATCTATATAAGCACTGATATTGCTGCGCGGTGGAATGATTTGAATTTCGGATTCATCGCGCACAAACATAAATGCATTTTCAATTTCAGTTTGTGTCGCCGAGCTTTCCAGTGTTATTTCAAAACCCAAATATAATTGCTCAGGATCAAACTCAGCCAGTTCTGGCAAATGATCCGTTAAGGTGGTGATATGGGTAATTTTTCCCATGGTTCCCAGGAAGCGAATGATCGATACAGGGTCCATTCCATTACGCAATAAATCGGGACCCAGGCGAACAGAAATATGCCAAAGGTCCCTTTCTGTTGCGACTGCTTTATCCATGCTGGATGAAGTCACAGGAATCGGTGCTGCCGCTGCCGGTTTTGCCGATGCACCCAACCAGGGCGACAGCGAATCAATAAGCGCTTCTCCCTGGGCAATGCATTCCGCGTCCGACGCTGATTCATGCACAGCATTATCAACCAAACGCGCAATATGATCGCGACATGGCAATAGAATACTGAGCAAATCGCTACTCATTTCTATTTTTTCATCGCGCGCCAAATCCAGCACGTTTTCAACTTTGTGCGTGAAGGCAACGATTTCATCGAGCCCGAATAATCCTGCCGAACCTTTAATGGTGTGTGCTGCACGAAATACTTCGTTGATAATATCGGGCGTTTTCTCGCCGTCATCCATACGCAATAGTGCGGATTCCATGGAAGTTAATAACTCTTCCGCTTCAGCAAAAAATGTTTGCAGGGCGCTGTCGATATTCATGTTAATTTTCCAATGTAAAATAGGTGGCTACATCTAAATTTTCTAACAGGGCATCAACATGCTCATTGCTTTTGGTCAGTTGCAATTTTTTATCAAGATTATTCAAATGCTTCTGCACAAATAATAAAAGTTGTAAGCCTGCGGTATCTATTTCACTTACGTTGCGCAAATCCAGCGAGACCGTGCTGGTAAAATTTTCATGATCTTCCAATAAAGTCTGCTTGGCTTGCGTGACGGTATAGATGGTCAATTCACCGTCTATACATAAGCTGGTACCGGACTTACTATTCTTGCGGGTTATGTTCATCACTTGCCTTCCTTACCTTGAGCGAACCTGGTACACGGAAAATTAACGGTTATGAGTCAATGCAATAATTAAATCAGCATGGAAACGGTTTGCAGGAGTTGTTCGGGGCGAAATGGTTTTACAATCCATGCTTTGGCGCCTGCCGCTTTTCCCTCTTGTTTTTTATCATCTGCGCCTTCTGTGGTTAGCATGATGACAGGGGTAAATTTATGATTTGCTTTTTGCTTCATTTCTTTTACAAACGTAATGCCATCCATATTGGGCATATTCACATCGGAGATCACCAAATTGACTTTTTGCTGGCTGTCTAATTTCACTAATGCATCTTTACCATCTGATGCTTCTACTACTGTATAACCCGCACCGCGCAAAGCAATACTTACAACTTGTCTTACGCTGGCGGAATCATCCACTACCAAAATAACCTTGGACATGCCTTACTCCTAAAAAAGTGTTACGTCAGAATTATTGGGTTTATTAAAATCTTGTTTGCCGTGGTGTACATCAACTTGCTCAAGCGTTGTGTAGGTTTTACGCACTGCTGCAAGCCATGCATTGATATCAATAGGCTCAAGTTCTTTACCTGCTTCGAGGCGTTGTTGATGCTCCTGGATAACTGCAACAAATTTTTCCATATCGAGGATGACATGGCTGAGAATCTGGCCAACGCGATCCTGGAATTGCAAATTCACCAATACTTCTTCGACACTGTGTTGCACGTGAGAGCTTTCACTTTCGAGTGAGCTTGCGGAGTTCAAAATATTTTCACTGGAGCGCTGGAACTGGGTAAGCACTTCAGAAATGGATGATTCGGATTTGCTTAAACGTTCATCATCTTGCGCAGCATATTCGGTGGTGCGATCAAGGGTTTTTTGCAAAGCAGCATTAGCTTGCTGGATGCGCTTGCCTATGCGTGAACCCGTTTCACCTGAACGGCTGGATAATGTACGAACTTCATCGGCAACTACCGCAAAACCGCGTCCGTATTCGCCTGCGCGTGCGGCTTCAATCGCCGCGTTTAATGCCAGTAAATTCGTTTGCGATGCAATGCCTGCTACATCTGCACCCATGGTGCTTAGCTCATTGGTAATTTCAGATAATCCGGAAATTTCACCCAATAATTCATCGCGCTGTTGAATGGCATTGCGCAGGGTTTGAACCAATTGGCCCAATTCTGTATTGGCAAAATCAATCACGCCGCTGAGGCCTTGTTGTCCGCTCATACCACTTGCAGTGGCTTGCGCGCTGGCGACGGAAGCTTGCAAACGACTATGAATTTCAGAAAAGCGATTTACTAATTCGGTAATACTTTGCTCCATTTGGAATTTAGCCAAATCGGTTTGGCGTTGCCAAAGCGGCAATAATTCGCGAATCAATTGCTGGTAATTTGTCGTGATTTTTTTCAACTCTTCCAATTGATCCTGTTGGCGCAAAGCAGCCGAACGTCTTCTTTCTGCATCCTGGCTGATGTGTGCAAATGCCTGCGCCTGTATAAATGCGGCTACACCACCAGCCAGTATCAACACAATGAGTAATCCTTTTATAAAGAAGGACAGCGAGCCCATCAAAATGACGATAACGGCAACAATCGCTATAAAAAACAATGCGCCTAATAAAATTAATGAAGATGGTTGTGATGAATTTGAGGCAGACCAGCTACCGGACTGATAAGCGTTTTGGTCATGCGCCCCGTGTTGGGCCTGGGAATAATTACGAGAGTTCATAGCACTCAGTCCATTATTAAAATTGCTAGCGAAAAGAAGATGTCGACGAGTAGTTTTACGGCCCAAGACAGAGCCCCAATCTAAACCAACTTAGGTATAGACCCCGTTTAAATGAGTGTCAAAAGATTGGATAGAAAGCGGATAAGAAACATCTAGGTAAAAATACTCTACCTTTAATGAGCCAGGTGAGTTATCAACATTGATGCCACCGGAGCGATGAACACGTTGAAGCGTATGCGATTAAATTTTTATTAGGAATCTGAATTAAAAGATTGGAATTTTGTTGCTTTAGTTAGGTTGCGGTTAATTGTAGTTTCAGGTTCATCAAAATAATTTTTGTCGGCACATGAAAAGCGCGCGAATTTTTGACAAGGTAATGGTCATTAACTAGGGTTAGCGATTAGATCGCTATGAATATTTAAGCGAAGTAAATTTGTATTTTTTAACGCGCTTCCCAACCTCTTTGTGAATAAAACAAAAAGTGGTAGCAACCTGAAAATATAAATATCTCACAACGATACGCACACAACGAGAATATCCAGGGGGGAGTGTATGTTAAACAATATGCGCGTAGCTATGCGTTTGGGGATTCTCGCAGGCGCATTGGTCCTACTCATGCTAATTATTGGCCTCATGGGTATTCAGTCCACCAGTGAATCCAATAAAGCCATGGCTTCTGTTTATAAAGACAGGGTCATACCGCTAAAAGATTTAAAACTAATTGCAGATTTATACGCTGTTAACATAGTGGATATGGCGCACAAGGTTCGCAACAAGGGCGCGAGTTGGCAACAAGGGACAGAGAAAGTTACTGCCGCAAGCAAACAAATCCACGAGCGCTGGGATGCGTATTTGGCCACTGACCTGGTAGGCGAAGAGGCAAGTTTGGTGGAGGAATTAAAACCTTTGTTGGTAATCGCCGACAACGCCACCGACGAATTACTGCAAATATTTTCTGCCCAGGATACCGCGCGCCTGGATACTTTTGTTTTAACCAAGCTTTACCCCAGCATTGAACCTGTCTCAGATCGTTTTACCCAATTGGTCGATGTGCAACTCAAGGTGGCGGAGAAAGCCTACAATGATTCCCTGATCAGTTATAAGAAAGCATTTATCCTCAATATCTCCTGCATTATTTTTAGCATTCTGATCAGTATCATCCTTGGGTTTATGATCACCCGCAGCCTTTTGCGTCAATTGGGTGGTGAGCCAAACTACACGGCGCAGATTATTGCCCAGGTTGCCAACGGCGATTTGGCTGTACGTGCACAGCTGAATAAAAAAGACCAAAGCAGTATTTTATTTGCCATCAACCAGATGATTGTCAAACTGTCTTCCATTATTACCGATGTGCGCTCTACCGCCGATTCGCTGTCGGCAGCATCGGAACAAGTCAGCGCCACGGCGCAATCCTTGAGCCAATCTGCAACCGAACAAGCGGCGAGCGTGGAGGAGACCAGCGCTTCCATGGAGGAGATTTCTTCGTCCATCAGCCAAAACAATGACAACGCCAAGATTACCGATAACATCGCGACCCAAAGTGCGAAAGAGGCATCCCAGGGTGGCGAAGCGGTTAAACACACGGTTGAAGCTATGCAGAAAATCGCTGAGAAAATCAGCGTGATTGATGACATCGCCTACCAGACCAATTTGCTTGCCCTGAACGCGGCTATTGAGGCTGGCCGTGCAGGTGAACATGGTCGCGGATTTGCCGTGGTAGCAAGTGAGGTACGCAAACTCGCCGGGCGCAGCCAAACCGCGGCTAAAGAAATTGGCGAATTGGCCAATAGTTCGGTAACCCAGGCAGTGGATGCGGGTAACCTGCTCAATGAAATGGTGCCTTCGATTAAGAAGACCGCTGACCTGGTGCAGGAAATTTCTGCAGCAAGCCACGAACAAAGTATGGGTGCCAACCAAATTACTACGGCGATTTCGCAAATCAGTATTGCAACCCAGCAAAACTCTGCGGCGGCAGAAGAGCTTTATTCAACTGCCGAAGAGTTATCCCAGCAGGCAACGCAATTGCAAGAGATGATGGAGTTTTTCAAGGTGACGCATGAGCGCTGAGTGAATTCAAAGATGAAATCGTCATCTTTGCGTAAGTGAGTATCCAGCTGTTAATAAGGCAAAATCAAAAGCTGGATCGCCAGCCCGGTGGATCGCCAGCGCGGTGTATAGCCAGCCCGATGGATCCTCGCTTACGCAAGGATGACGATTCCCTACTAAATTCAAATCAATAAAAATCCGTTCAAAACCAAAGTAAAATTAAAAAAACCGGGCAAATGCGTAATGCCAGTCAGTTAAGCTGACTGGCATTTTTGTTTTTGGATCGTGCTGCTTTTTTTGAACGGATTACAGCGAGCTTTTTATTGGGAATTGTATGCAGATCCGTAGGATGGGTGGAGTGCAACGATACCCATCACTGCTCTTAAAATGTTGATGGGTATCGTTGCACTCCACCCATCCTACATTCTAATGCCGTGGTGATTAGCTAGATTTATTGGGGAGTCGTCATCCTGTAAGGATCCAGCGACTGACGTTCCAGTGACCTTGCGTTTGCAATGTCTTAAAGTCGCTGGATCCCTACGGGATGACGATTCCCTATTAAATAGACTTATCAGGAATCCTCCCAACCAATCCAGAACTATAAAAAAACCGCGCAATTTGCGCGGTTTTTTTATGTATAAGTAACACAGAAAGCTTTAGCCCGTGTTACGCATACCTGCTGCAATACCGGCCATAGTCACTTTCAATGCACGCTCCAGGTCCGGGCTGATGGATTTACTGGTGCGGTAGCGCTTAAGCAATTCCGCTTGCAAATAGTTGAGTGGATCAACATATGGCTTGCGCACTTCCAATGATTGACGCAGCAGAGGCTCATCTTTCAACAGGATATCTTGCTTCTTCAACGCATTAATCAACACTTCCAACGCCTTCAAATCGTCACGCAATTGATTGCCAAGACCGTGATATTCAGCGGGAACCAGCTGTTGCTCGTAATAGGTACAAATAGGGCCGTCGGCTTTACCAATCACCATCTCCAGCAAATCGAGGAAGCTGGAGAAGAATGGCCAGTTGGATACCATATCCTGCAAGGTTTTAGGGTCGTGTTCCAACGCATATTCCAATGCCTGGCGAGCACCCAACCATGCGGGCAGGTTCAAACGAACTTGCGTCCACGCAAACACCCACGGAATCGCACGCAAACTTTCCACACCACCGGTAGATTTACGTTTTGCAGGACGGCTACCCAAAGCCAGCAAGCTCAACTCCTGCTCAGGAGTGAGGCTGCGGAAATAAGGAACAAAATGTTCATGGCCGCGCACAACACTGCGATAGGTTTCCAGGCTGGACGCACCCATGCGCTCAATTAGGTCACGCCACTCAGGTGCTGGTGCATCATGAGGCGAAATGGTTGCGCGCAAGGTCGCGACAACATAAGACGACAAACTGCTAAAGGCAACTCGCGGCAAACCAAATTTATAGCGGATCATCTCGCCCTGCTCTGTCACACGGATGCGACCGAGGATAGAACCCGGAGGCTGCGATGCCATGGCTTTTTCAACCGGACCACCGCCACGACCAACAGTACCACCACGGCCATGGAACAGAACTAATGAAATCTCATACTTATCAGCCAGGGCAACCAACTTCTCTTGCGCCTTATATTGCGCCCAAGTTGCCGAGAACTTACCGGCATCTTTTGCCGAATCCGAATAACCGATCATCACGGTTTGGTCTTTCGCGCTGTATTGTTGATACCAGTCGATGCTCCACAAACGCTCCATCACAATCGGCGCGCGGTCAAGGTCATCCAGGGTTTCAAACAATGGAACAATCGGCATATCCCAGGTCATGCCGCACTCTTTCAACAAAAGCGCAACCGCAAGAACATCCGATGGCTGCTGTGCCATGGAGATAATGTAATGGGACAGGATTTCACGCGGCTCGCTCGCAATCACGCGGCAAGTCGCCAGGACCTCAGCGGTGTCATCGCTCATCGGCCAATTGATGGGCATTAATGGACGCTTGCTGCTCAATTGCTCCAACAGGAACGCCTGGCGCTCTTCTTCAGACCACTTGGCGTAATCGCCCAAGTCCAAATAAGCAACCAACTCATCAATGGCTTTTACATGGCGCTCGCCGTCTTGACGGATGTCCAACGGAACCAGGTTGATGCCGAAACAGTGAATACGACGGATTGTGTCCATCAGCGGGCCGTTAGCGATATGCGGCAAGCCCACATCGTTCAGGGACCTGTAGCAAACCATCAAAGGTTCCAGCAAATCTTCACGACTAACAATCAAATCTTCCGGAGTTTCTACGATGCGACCTTGCAGGCGAGCTTCTGCCCACTCAAGGGTTGCCTGGATACGCTTGCGCAAGGTAAACATGGCATCGCGATAGGGTGTTGTGCTTGGGTAGATTGCGCGCAGCTCTTCGCTGGCTTCGCTCATACTCAAATCGCCGCCCAGGCTGTAAACATCGCGCGAATATAATTCGGCAGCCATCCAGCGGCCAAGCAACAGCACTTCGCGGGTAATTTTGTGGGTTACATTCGGGTTGCCGTCGCGATCACCGCCCATCCATGAGAAAAACTTGAATGGCTGCACATCAATAGGCAGAGCCTGGTCCAAGTGGCGCTTGCTCAGGCGATCAAGGTGACGGATAAAATCAGGCACAGCTTCCCACAGGCTGTTTTCGATAACCGCAAAACCCCATTTGGCTTCGTCGATTGCCGTTGGGCGCGTGGTACGGATTTCGTCGGTAGCCCAGATTTCTTCCACCAAACGGTGCAAGCGGCCACGCAACTTGTCTTGTTCAAAGGTTAAAAGACTGCCATTTTGCTTGTCCGCCAGGGTGTCTACGATTTGGTCGTATTTGCGGATAAGGGTGCGACGTGTAACTTCTGTCGGGTGAGCAGTAAGCACCAACTCAATGCTCAACTCGTTGATTTTCTTCGCCAGTTCTTCTTTGCCAAATTTCTCGGCAAATTCCAGCATCATGGCTTGCAGGCCATCTTCACGCTCGGATTCAGCGCTGGAGAAATATTCCTGGTCGGCGATATTCGCCAAATTCAAAAACTGGTTAAAGGCGCGCACAATCGGCAGGATATCAGCGTCGTCCAGCTCACCCAGCATTTTAACCAGAGGTGCAGAATCGCCATTTTCCATACGATTAATGGATTTACCAAGCTTGCGGATCCCCTCGACTTTAGCAAACAAATCTTCGCCTTCGTGGGCGTGAATAGTTTCACCTAAGAGCTCCCCTAGCAGGCGTACGTTCTCGCGCAGGGTTTCAGGCAGCTTTAACATCGGATGTCTCTCCAAAAAAACATGAGCCAAAAAAGCAGGCTAACTAAATCGGGGGAATGAAATGAAGCATCAAAATAGGGCGGCATTCTACGTCATCATCCCCTGCTTGGGTAGAAAATCCCCGCTTGCTTATTGTAAAAGTGACGAAAATCAGGGGTAAATCGAGCCCGCAAACGCTTTCGACAATTATTTGTCAGCAGTATTTATGCCAATGCCTGTTTAGGGTGCATGCAAACTGTTGATAAAGCGACCAGGTGTTTATCCACAGAAGCTGTGAATAAGTCTGTGAATGACGCTGGAGTAACTAAGTTGAAGCCAGTCTATGCTTGGCTTGGCGATTAGCGTTTAAATAGTGTGCGAGAAAAAAATGACCTGGAATGACCTGAACAGGTAAGCTAAGCGCCCTTGCACCAACCCAGAAATCCTAATGAACTTACTCCCGTCGCGCCCTGCCGATACCTTGATCGTATTCGATTTTGAAACCACAGGTCTCTCGCCAGACATGGGGGATCGCAGTATTGAAATTGGTGCTGTCCTGATCGAAAACGGAAGCATCACCCGGCGTTTCCAACAACTGATGAATCCGGGAACACGCATTCCACTGTTTATTGAAAACCTCACCGGCATTACCAATCACATGGTGAACCAAGCGCGCAATAACGCTGAGGTGATGCAGGATTTTTTTGAGTTTATCGATGGGCACAATTTAGTCGCGCACAATGCTGCTTTCGATGAGCGGTTCTTACGCGCAGAATTCAAACGCATCAAAAAACGTTTCGATGGCGGCATTGCCTGTAGCTTATTGGCATCGCGCAGGATTTTTCAGCAAGCACCCAATCATCAACTCGTTACACTGGCGGAATATAAAAATTTACCAACCGACGGGATTTATCACCGGGCATTGGCTGACGCAGAAGTCACTGCGCATTTGTGGTTGAGCTTATTAAATGAATTACATAGTCGCCATGAACTGGTAAAACCTTCTTTCGGCTTTATGTCGCAGCTGTGTAAAACACCGAAACATCAACTTGCCAAATTACTGGCTACCGCCAAACCAGAAGCAATAATTCCAATCCGATAATTACTTGCGGAACTTGCAATTATCAAGCGCCATCCCCAACACATTATTACATCGCCAGGGTTTCCCATCGGGGCTAAATATCACTTATGATGGCAGCCACTTCCGGGTCCATTTAATCCCTCATTTTTAACACCCTCTACTGATGCTCGAGGCCAGGCAATCATGATTAATAATAAAATTACGTACCCGGAAATTGCCTCTTACATCCTGGTTAGCGGCGCCTTGCTGGTGGTATTAACCCACGGACTTTTGGTTGCGCTCCTGGCGGGTTTGCTGGTGCATTCGCTGGTGCTTATTTTATCGCCCAACTTTGATATAGGCGTTAGCAAAGGCCGCGCACGTATAGTGTCGGTCAGTTTGATCGGCACGTTCATTATTACGTCCCTCACCCTGGGGGTTTGGGGCGCAATCACGTTTTTCCAAAGTGAAGCGGGTAGCACTCACGCATTGTTACAAAAAATGGCCGATATTGTTGAAGCATCACGCTCGCAATGCCCCGTATGGATTTGTTCACACCTTCCCGATAACACGGAAGAGCTGCGCGATTTAATTGCCAACTGGATGCGCGAACATGCGCAAGATGCAAAATCCATCAGTACGGATGCAGGCCATACCCTGGTGCGTATTTTATTGGGGATGATTATCGGCGCGATCATTTCGCTGCACAGCCCAAGCCAATTACCAACCGCACCGCTTGCGATTGCTTTATTAGATCGTATCAAAACCCTGAGCCGTGCCTTCAAAAAAGTTGTCTTCGCACAAGTAAGGATTTCTGCGGTAAATACTTTTGCCACCGGTATTTATGTGTTAGTGATTTTACCTTTACTCGACATTCATTTACCTATGGCAAAAAGCCTGGTGGTTATTACGTTTGTCGTAGGTATGCTGCCAATCGTGGGTAATTTAATTTCCAATACGATTTTAGTGATTGTTGCATTACCATCTGGCGTACCGGTTGCACTGAGTTCATTAGTCTTTTTAATTGTGTTGCACAAACTGGAATACTTTCTCAACGCCAAAATTATCGGCACACAAATCCAGGCCCAGGCTTGGGAGCTTCTCATTGCGATGCTGGTAATGGAATCGATATTCGGAATTGCAGGCGTAGTGGCTGCACCCATTTTCTACGCCTATGCGAAGCAGGAATTAATTAACCGCCACCTGATATGATTGCTTCGCTCGCGTTAAGTGAAGCAATCCAAAATGTAACATCGACATCTCACCAAAAGCGGCCTGAAGTATGATGTTTCTCTTTTAACGTTAATACTTTTTAACCTTAATACGTGTGATTCAACGCTTATCGCGCAGCAATAAACTTCATTTCACCTTTAGCGTTTACGTCTAACACCAACTGCAAATCATTGTTGATGGTTTCTTTTTCCTCACCATTTAAAATCAGGGTTGTTTTAATGGGATACACACCCTGTGGCAAACCTTCGGGTAAGGTAAAAGTGAATTCGTTGGTGTAATGTCCACCGCGTTTAGTACCTTCGTTTACATCTTTGGTGAGCGATTTTAATTCTTTCGTATTGTCTTCATTATCAAAAATCGCCAGGCGTTCCTGGATGCGAGTTTCTTTTTGTTCGCGACCGGGAACCACAACTATATCGGACTGGATAACAACTTTTTTACCAGGCTGCACAACACTACCAGGTAAAGCATTGGTGCTATATGTGGAAGCTTGCGGTTTATCCGGCAAGTTAGCATGGGTGTTTTTATAATCGCTAACCACACCTTCTTCATCAGATACTTTTTTAGCGCGGTGTTCAATAATCATGTCGGCAATATATTTTACTGCCACAGCAACGGCAGCCACTTTTGCAGCGGCCAAAACGTGTTCGCGATTTTTACAGCCCTGGTCATTGCTTTTGCACTTGTAGGATTTATCAAACGCCTGGCCAATATCTTTCAAACCAAATGCATACGCCTGGTTAACGAGTAAGGCTACCGCTACTAAAGCAATTATTTTTTTCATGGGAATTTATTCCTGATTATTTTATGGTAAAGCCGGTTTCTTTTATTTTTCGTTGTGTTTCCTGTGCGCGAGTTTTAATGGCAATAGCTTCAGCATTATTCGGTATCACATCCAAGGCAGCCTCGGCTTTTGCAATTGCGCAGGTATAATTTTTTTGTTTTTCCAAACACTCTTTAGCTTGCGTCAAAATACGGTTTACTTTTTCTTGCGCCTCGCGAATTTGTTTATCCGCTACCGCAGCGGTTTGTTTTACTTCCATTGCGGAAGCATTCGCTGAATCCAATTGCAACACCGCATCGGCTTGCCTGATGGCACATTCATATTTTTTTTGTGCAAGGCATGTTTTTGACTGTTGCAGTAATTCATTAATTTTTTGCTGTTGCGCTTGCGCGATTAATTTTCCCTGCTGCTCCAAATTATGTAATGTTGACTGCAACGCAACGACAGCAGGAGCGGCTTGATCCAACTCTGCCGCACGCTTTGCAAACATAGCTGCACAGGCGATATCTTTATTTTGCAAACAGGATTCTGCCTGCTGGATATTGTCAGCAATATTCTGGTTTTTATCCAAATCATTAGCAGCGGCCAACAATTGTTGTGCACGCAGGTTGTTTGCATCAATGGCTAAGACATCTTTTGCTTTTACTTGCGCGCAAGCATCATCTTGCGCAGCCAAACAATTATCACCTTCGCCAAGCAAACGCGTTATGGTTTTTGCTTCTTCCTGTTTTTGTTGCGCCAATTGCGATGCCTTGACCAATTGCTTCGCAACCTTATTGTTTGCATCCAGGTTAGATACCAGCACACTGCGTTCCAGCGCACAGGCAAAATCGCTTTGAGCAAAACAGGTTTGCGCCCGCTCAATATTTTCGGTGATGGTATTTTGCAATTGCACGCGCGCCTGGTATTGCTGGTAACCCAACCAGGCAGCACCGCCAACTGCAATCACTGCCAACATGGCGGCGATACTAAACGCAACCGGACTGCGACGCGGAAACATCTCCGCCATAAAATGCGTAATGCTCGCCGTGCGCTGGCTTTTGTCCACCGCAAGCGCGCGATACAAGGCCTTCCATTCGCGATGATTCAAACTTGCAACAGGTTTGGGTTTTAATCCCAATTGTTTTGCTTCGAGTGCTGAATGATGTTGGTAAGGATGCTGGCCGCTAAAAATTTCGTAGGCAACACACGCCAAGGCATAAACATCATCGGCAAATGTAAGCGGCTCGTCGCGTATCATTTCGATAGTGGCATAGGCAGGTGTTAATGCGCCCAATTGCCCTGCATCAAATTTATGTTTCTGGGTTTCTTTTGAAGCGGCGCGGGCGATACCAAAATCCAGCACCTTGGCGGTGCCATCATCACAAATAAAAACGTTCCCCGGCTTAAAGTCCGCATGGATGATATGACGCTGGTGCGCATAGGCGAGCGCCGCACACAAATCCCGCACCATCGCGAGCGCTTTTGGTTTGGGCATACCGGCGCCCTTGCCTTTTTTTAACAGGCGATCCAGCGGATCACCCTGCAACAATTCCATGGTCATGAACAAGGTATCGCCATCGCGATCAAAGTCGTGCACGGTCACAATATTGGGATGCGCAAGCGTATGGGATTTTGCAGTTTCCTGTTGCAGGGTTACAAAGGCATCGGGGTGATTCCGAAAGGCATCATTCAATACTTTGGTGGCGATATAGGGATTGGGGTCCTCCGCTTCGACTTTGCGCAAATCCTTGGTTTTATACACGGTCCCCATACCACCTTGACCAAGGACGTCACCGAGCAGGAAACGTTTTTTCAACAGGCTGCCACTGCTGCTGCCTGCATGGGCTTTACGCGCAATTGCCTGCGCCTCGGCAAACCCTGAAGAGGTATTAGTGTCAGAACTGAATTGCGTGTATTGGGTTTGGTTAGCGGGTGCAATGGTTTCGTCCGCCTCACGAGAGGAGGACACACGGGTCTTATCATTATCAATTACCGTCGCCTGGGAGACCTCGGTAATATCATTGTTATCTGCCACGCATTAACTCCCTTCATCAAAACCTGTCGCCAATGTTCGGGTGAGCAACACTCAATGAACAGAATATTAGCATTCGCCGCCAACAAATGCGCATAGCCGTGGCGTGATTTCACCATAAATGGGACCAGTGAAAAAATTGTTGAGGCGACAAAGAAACCCCTAAGCTAAGCAGCGTACAGACCTGCAATTGCCAGCCTGAAATAGTTGCCCGGTTATTTATATCCATTAATTAAAGGGGTGATGTATGCAACGTTCAGCAAATGCAGTTTGGACCGGAAACCTCAAACAGGGCAAAGGTAAAATCTCTACCCAGAGCGGAGCTTTGGCTGACGCTCAATATGGTTTTAATACTCGTTTTGAAGATGGCCCCGGCACCAACCCGGAAGAACTTATTGCCGCCGCCCACGCTGGCTGTTTTAGCATGGCACTTTCACTGGCGCTTACCGAAGCAGGTTTGACAGTAGACACCATCAAAACGACGGCCAAGGTTACGCTGGAGAAAAACGATTCAGGTTTTTCGATTACCGCATCCCATCTGGATCTCACGGCGAAAGTCCCCGGTGCCGACCAGGCAAAATTTTTGGAGATTGCCAACCAGGCGAAAACCGGCTGCCCGGTTTCAAAGGTGTTGAACGCGAACATAACCCTCGATGCAAAACTGGAAGCCTGATTCAGGACATCTCCGGCAAAGCGGGACTTAAGGCACTGGTGGTATCGCACAGAGTTTATACAAGTCCCCCATTTACACCCTAAAGACATGCCAGCAACGCATTTGGCGCCCGCTGCTTTTTTTGGGTTGACAGCCCGCCGAAAAACGGGATAATGTCGCGTCCTTGATTTCAGACCTTTAACCGGTCGAATCTCAGTATTCAAGCTTCATCTGTAAGCTTTAATCAGTTTTTATCTATATCCAGTTTTTTTATAGGAGCACCACGGTGGCAAACTCACCCCAAGCCAAAAAACGCGCGCGTCAAAACGAAAAAGCTCGCAAGCATAACGGCAGCATGCGCTCAATGGGGCGTACCTACCTGAAGAAAGTACTCAGCGCTATTGAAGCAGGCGACAAAGCCGCTGCAACTGCTGCTTACACTGCTGCTGTTTCTGTTATCGACCGCATTGCTGACAAAGGCCTTATTCACAAGAATAAAGCTGCTCGTCACAAGAGCCGTTTGAACGCAAAAATCAAAGCATTGGCTTAATAGTCCCTGCTTTTGCTGGCAAGTCCAGCACCAAAAACCGGCTTTTGCCGGTTTTTTTTCGCCCGTAATTTACCCATTACCCCCAAATTATCCTGACCATCCACTCAAGACTTGTTCGCAAAGCCATCACCAAGACTGCCAAAGCGCAAAAAATCATCTATACAGTGTCATAAAAACAGATTACATTCGCCGTACAATTTTGGCCGCATTCACTTTTTGCGGCTACCAATAACAAAGAGTGCACATACTAAGAACGGAGTAATCTCTATGCTGCCACGTGAACACTATCTCAAGCAGTCGTTTGCCGATTCTGTACACTTTCCCAACGGCTTTGAAAAAGGCGGTTTGTCGGATATCCAGGCCCGTCTAGTGCGCAAAAATGGCACCTTGATCAATGCGTTATGCAATGATGAAGTATCTGACCCAACACCGGAAGATCTGCATATCCTCAAGGTGGTTGCCAACCAAAGCTCCCCCAAGAATCCGGTCGAGCAAGCCTGGGTGAAATACTTAAGCCTGGTGAAAAGCATGGCGGCGACCTTACCCAAAGGCAAAAGCAAAGCCAAAGCCAGCAAACCCGCTGCAGAAGAGCCTGCTCCAGAACCTGTAAAACCCGCCGCCAAAGCAGAAAAACCTGCCAAAACCACAGAAAAAGCCCCTATTGCTGCGAAGGCACCTGCTAAAGCCACTACCAAAAAAGTAGAGCCCGCACCTGCTGTTGAGGCCAAGGCAAAACCGGCAGCCAAAAAAGAGAAAGCTGAGCCTGCTGCAGCAAAAGCACCTGCCAAGGCCGCGGCAAAAAAAGTAGAGCCACCGAAGAGGGCAGAGCCTGCCAAGAAAGCAGAACCCGCAAAAAAAGAAGCTAAAAAAACCACACCAAAAGCAGAGCCTAAAAAAACTGAGGTAAAAAAACCTGAGCCCAAAAAGGCAGCACCTAAAAAGGCAGGACCTAAAGTAGAAGCCAAAAAACCTGCGGCTAAAAAAACGGGCAAAACTAAATAAGCTATCGCAAGTGCAATAAAAAAGGCGCGATTACAATCAGGTAAACGCGCCTTTTTTATTGCATGATCAATTCACTGAACTATTCACTTAACAACTTAGCGGCAGCAAAACCTCCACCTGATAGTGCTGGCCAGCAACAATATTTGCGATGTGTGGCTGCGCTAATTGGACACCATCCACACTCACAGAAATTTGATCAACCTCAGCGCGTTTTATATCAACATGGAAACTTGCCCCACGAAATTCCCGCACGACTTTAGCCTGCGACCACTCGCGCGGCAATTGGGGATTAACTTGTAAACCTGTCGCATCACCTTTTAAACCAAACAAGCCTTCAACCACACAACGATAAACCCAGGATACAGTTCCCGTATTAAACAATTGGCTTGAGCGCCCTGCCGTGCGCGGATATTGATGATAGGCACCGCGATAATAATTTGGGATAAATACCGGCAATTGGCCGCGCTGCACATAATCCTGCTCATTCGGCCCTGGAATCATTTGACGCAACAGTTTGTACGCGCGATTAGCTTCAGCAATGGTGTACAAACTGTAAATATAAAATACCGCCGCGTGATTGTAGACCGAACCATTTTCTGCCGAGCCCGGATGCTTTTGTGTCACACGACCAACATCATCGCGCATGGCCGTATAAGCGGGCGCAAACATGGTAACGCCGTAGGGAGTTTCCAATTGATCTTCAATCGCAGCCAACATTTTTTTGCGCTGATCGTCATTCGCAGCACCACCTAAAATTGCCCAGCTTTGTGGATTTAAATAAATTCGCCCCTCATGATCTTTGCTGATACCAAAGACAACATCATCATCGGTAATGCCGCGTGCAAACCAATCGCCATCCCACAAATATTTATTGACCGATTGATTAACATTTTCTGCACCGGTACGGAATTTTTCTGCTGTTTCAATTTGATGTTGTTGCTCACAAATATCGGCCCACAAATTTAATGCGTAAGCCGTCGCCACTGAAAGCCAACCCGAAACACCTTTGCCTTTGTAACCCACCATATTCATTGGGTCACACCAATCGCCCTGTGCGATAAAACTTAATCCGCGATAATCGCGCGCGCTTAACAACCACTCCATTGCACGGCTGATGCGCTCAAAGACTGAATAGGTTTTATCACCTTCCGCATCTTTGACTTGCTCATGCAAAATCGAATAATCATTGGTTTCATCGAGATAGGCTTTCAAACAAACCGGCAGCCACACACAGTGATCGGTATGCGGAATTTGGTTGATATATTTCAGCTCCGCACCTTCAGCCAATAAAATTCCATCTGGCATTGCCCCGTTTGCTTCCTGCTGGCTCAGCGCATGTAAAAATGCGGCGCGGGTGACATGTGGCTTGATATAACTCATGCCCATATTATCTTGCAGATAATTGCGTGTTTGCGGATCTGTCGTTAAACGGTTGACATCGCCATGATAAAAAACCTGGCGCGGCAGCCAGTGATTTACAAAATTATTTAACTCCTGATCCGGCGTGTCGATGTGTATACAACCACGACCGGAATTTACATAGGCGTGATATTCCGATTTCGCTTGCTCAAAACCATCAGCGCTTAAATATTTCGCACGCAATTGCGCGATTTCTGCATCATCAAAAGCGGGGCCGAAAATAAATCGTAATTCGCGGGATTCTTCCGCGTTCAAAGCCAAACGATATTGCAAAACCGCTGCGGGAGTTTCGTAGCGTGCATCACCTTTGGCCAGCACATCATCTTGTAATGCAGACGGGTTATGTAAGCCGCCCTCGCCTTCAAAGGTTTCCTGTTTTGCTTCCCAGGCGACAGGCTCTTGATTGTGCAGGAAGAACGTTTTGTCTTTGAAATTTTTATTTTTAAAATAATCTGCCACTTTTTGATAAGGCGTAACACAGTTCGCCACTATGCCACCCAAATCAGCGCGATACTCTGCAGATTGATTCATCCACGACATAAAACCAATGGGAAAATAAGGATAAACACTTAATTTTCGCGCGCTGCCTGAAATATTGGTAATGCGTAAGCTCCACAATTCAACAACATCTTGTACCGGCAAACTCACAGTCATTTCTATACGAATATCAAGATGTTCTATTGTCCAGGACAAATCACTTTTGCCGATGGAGAAATTAAATTTGTCCAGCTGCGCACGCACAGGCTCGTAGGGCGCCGAAAATATTTTTCCGGTTTCTTCGTCTTTAATGTAAAAAAAACGGCCCGGATGATGCGCATAATAAGGTTGCTCTGGCTGCATAAATGTTTTTGCTTCCAGGTTGGGAGCATAGGCATATTTCGCTGGCTCAGGCTGCATAAATTGCGCAACGGCGTAACCGCGACAAGTCATTTGCATCATCATTTTTTGGTTCCACAAAAATCCGGCAGCGCGCGGCATTGCGGTGGGTGTTGTTAAATCAAAACGCTCGCCGTTGTGGCTGGGATGCAACATACATAACTCCAAAAAATAAATAACCTTATTGCTAAACAGATAAGGGAAAGTACCCTTACGAAAAACTTAAGTTACGCAGTTTTTCGTGCAGACAAATCTGATTGGATTTTCACCATGGCTTTTTTATCCAACTTATAAAGCAGCAGCGCAGCAACGGATACAAAAGCCAAAATCGCAGGAATGACGGACATTAAAAACACAATACCTTTTAAGGACTCCGCTGTTTGCGTTTGGTTAGCCTGATAACCCAAGGCAGTAAAAATCGCGGTGATAATTAATGTCGCCAATACCGATCCCAATTTTTGTGAGAAGACACCGACAGCAAATGTCATCGCAGTAGCGCGACGGCCATGTTTCCATTCGTTGTAATCTGCAGAGTCGGCGAGCATTGAAAAGGTTAACGGCGGTTTCATACCTAACGCAAACCCGATACAAACCTGCAAAATCACCATGAAAATAATTCCATCGGGCGGTACAAAATAAAATGCCAGCGATAATAAACCCGTCGCAATCATCAACAACATCAACAAGGTTTTCTTTTCAAAAAAGCGCGTAAAAAAAGGCGTTGCAAAAGCGCCCACGACAGCAGCGAGCATAAATATTGGCAAAAATTGCGCAGAAAAATCCGGCTTACCTACGTAATATTTAAAGTAATAAAGTGTTGTGCTGGTGCGCAAAGTCAACAAAATCATGACCATTAAATTCAGCAGGAAGACTGCAATCCAGGGTACGTTGGATATCAGGTCTTTTAGGTCATCCATAACGCGCGGTTGCGTTGTTGCCACCGCAGTAACACGTTCGCGCGTATTTAAAAAAGTGATTGCAAATATAATGGATGCCGCAACGCCCCAGAACGCCATGGTCAATTGCCAACCCAAAATATCGTTGCCTTGCCCGAATATTTTTACCAGCTTTTGCGTTCCCCAGGTTACCAACGCAGCACCCAGATAACCGCCCACGAAGCGCGCACTATTGATAATGTCGCGCTCGGCAGGATTTGCAGAAATCACACCAGACAAGGCTGAGTAGGGAATGCTGACAACGGTGTAACAGGTGATCATCAACAAATAGGTGCAAAAAGCCCAGATGGCTTTACCTTGTCCATCCAAATTTGGCGTGGTGTAAAGCAGGACAGCCGCTATCGCAAGTGGCACTGCACCCCAAATTAAAAACGGACGATATTTTCCGTGACGACTTTGTGTACGATCTGCGAGCGCACCAAGCCCTGCATCGGTGAAGGCGTTAATAACTTTGACAATCACCATCATTGAACCGGCAATTGCCGCAGTAATGCCAAATACTTCGGTGTAAAAAAACATTAAAAACGCAGAGAGATTGGTCCAATAAAAATTAAAACCTGTATCACCCAAACCATAACCAATTCGCTCACGCCAACTGAGTTTGGCAGCACGGTCATCATGTATTTGTGTCATGGCTGGGCTCTCCTGTTATGTTCTTTATTGTTAATTACAACGCACGATATTTATTCATGGCTGGTCGATTGGCGCTTTTTAATTTGGTAACCCATATCGATAACTTTGGGGCCATCCATATTTCCATTTAAACGTTCGATAACCATTTCAGCGGCTTTAACGCCCATTTCGTAACGCCCCACTTGCACACTCGTCAGCGATGGATTTACAAAACGCGAGGCTTCGATATCGTTAAAACCACAAATCGCCAAATCACCGGGAACATTAATATTCATGCGCTGACTTTCAAACAGTGCGCCGAGTGCAAGGTCATCGTTCGCACAAAAAACAGCGTCGACAACACCATTGGTTGATGCGAGTAAACTTTTAAATAATTCACCACCCATGGCGATTGAAGAGGGTTCGGGCGTGGTGACAATAAAATTTTTCCCAAACTTGCCCGCATCTTCCAAGGCCTTTTTGAAACCTTGCATACGCTGTTGCACACGCGGGTCCATACGCGCGCCGACAAAACCTATGCGCGTGTAACCTTCATCCAGCAAATGGGTCACCACATCGTAACCGGCCTGCCAATGCGAAAAACCCACATTCATATCGAGCGGTTCGTTTAACAACTCCATGATCTGGACGACGGGCACGCGGGATTTTTGCAACAGGTTTTGGCACGTACGGGTTTGGTCGCCACCGGTAATGATCAGCGCTTCGGGTGATTGGCTTAAGAGCGTGCGAATCATTTTTTCTTCTTCAAGCGGCGAATAATGGGTATCCACCAGGAGCACCTTGTAACCTGTAGTACCCATGACATCGTAAATGCCGCGCAAAACATCGGTAAAAACCGTGTTCGATAAGGACGGTATGGCAACGCCGATAACTTTGGATTTGGACGACGCCAAGGAGCTTGCGTATTGGTTGGGAATATACCCGAGCATGTCGATGGCTTTTTGAACCTGCTGGCGCAAGGATTCAGAGACTTTTTCCGGCTGGTTGATGACTCGCGATACGGTAATTGCACTGACTCCTGCTGCGACGGCGACATCGATCAGCGTGAGTTTTTTTTCCGAGCTATGTTTAGCTACTTTCATTGTATTTTTATCTCCATTAGAGATGACAAACTGCCTAAAGACAGCTATAAGTTTTAACCTAGCTTGTATACATTACCACATGACAAATGATTGCGCTATCATTTGGCCTTATGGTAGCATTAATGGATTCAAACGATTTATTGGCCAGTTTTAATGACCCCTCAAAAAACAATTTCCAACCCCACAGCAACAACCAATCTCATTATTGTTATGGGCGTTTCAGGTAGCGGAAAGTCAACGCTGGCAAGGGCTTTAGCGGATATTTATCATTACCAGTACCTGGATGGCGACGATTTCCACAGCGAGGAATCGCGTGCGCTCATGGCCCAGGCAATCCCACTGACCGATGAGCATCGCGCGCCCTGGGTTGCCGCAATCAAACATCGTTTGCAAGCCAATGCTACACAGCAAATCCATACCATCCTTGCGTTTTCCGGCCTGAAACAAAAACATCGCGATGAACTCCGTTCAGCCGGTTTGCGCACCATGGTGCTCTATCTCAACGGCAATAAAGCCACAATCGAAGAGCGCATTAGCAAACGCACCGGCCATTTTATGGCGCCAGCCTTACTTGAAAGCCAGTTCGCCAGCATGGAAGAACCGATCAACGAAACCGATGTTTATGGGGTGGATGTGTGGTCGACGGTTGCGCAAGTGGTCGCCCAATCTTGCGAGCTTATCGATGAATATTTGCTCGCCGATCAACCCACCAGCCTGCCGCTATAAATTACTGGCAAGGTTCGATTCTCTTATTGGCAAGCCCGTTAGTTATCGCCACAATAAGGCCATTCTGCCAACCTCCGCCGGTCACCTTTTCGGTTGGTATTCATAAACGGAGCTAATGAAATGTTGCCAAAATCAAGCCTTGTCATCCTCACTCCTCTTTGCCTTGCAATCTTGCTTTCAGCTTGCGCCCACACACCGCAATATCGCAGTAGCTGCGCGCGCGAAAGTGATAAAGCCTGGGAAGAACTTTCAATCGCCAAAGCCAAAGGTTTTAGCGGAACCGTGGCTTATACCAAAGCCTTAAGCCTGCTCACGGCAGCGAAAACAATGCAAACCGTTGAAAACCACGATGCCTGTTACAAGGACGCCAAAAAAGCACGTGAGTACATCAGCCAATCTTACAGAGGCGAGTGAGTCGAACATCAACAGGATGCTGCGCCGACGAAACTATAAGGATGTGTTTGCTCAACACGCTCACCGATAAATACCAGAGATCCATTTATGCAAAAGTTACGTTGGGGCGTGCTCAGCAGCGCCAAAATTGGCCGCACAAAAGTTATTCCGGCGATCCAGACATCCCTGTCGGGCGAAGTGGTTGCCATCGCATCGCGCAACCAGGAAAGCGCAGACAAAGTTGCCAAACAACTGGGCATTAAACGCGCCCATGGAAGTTATGAAGATTTATTGGCCGACCCTAATATTGATGCGATCTACAATCCACTTCCCAATCATTTGCATGTGCCCTGGTCAATCAAGGCGATTGAAGCAGGCAAACATGTGTTGTGTGAAAAACCGCTAGGGTTAAATACTGCGGATGTTGAAAAATTAATTGCCGTTGCACAACAACATCCACAATTGCAAGTGATGGAAGCATTTATGTATCGCTTCCACCCGCAATGGCAAACGGCAAAAAACCTGGTGCGCGAAGGCCGCATAGGAAAAGTGCGTTCCATTCATTCGCACTTCGCATACAACAATCATGAAGCCGATAATATTCGCAACAATGTCGATTGGGGCGGCGGTGCATTGATGGATATAGGTTGCTACTGCATTTCACTATCGCGCTTTATTTACGATGAAGAACCATCGCGAGTGGTTGGACAAATCACGCCTTATACCGGTTATGACGTAGATTGTTTTGTATCAGGCATGATGGAATTTTCCAACGGCAATTCAACGTTTACTGCATCAACCAAAAGCGAAGCCGAACAATACGTTGAAATTCACGGCGAACAGGGCAGCATTTTAATTCCACTGCCGTTCAATCCCATCGCCGACACCATTACCCATATTGTCTTGAAGCAAAACGGCGTGCGCGAAGATATTGTGCAACTGCCGAGCGATCATTATCGCAATATGGCTGATGCATTTACCGACAGTATCAACCAGAACAAACCTGTCCCAACCCCACTTAGCGATGCACTCGCCAATATGAAAATTATTGATGCGATTTTTGTCAGCGCGAAAGATAACTGTTGGATTGCCATTCAATAATTCACCCAATACTACCACTTGCTGTGAATGAATAAATTGCTGTGAAAAATAGGAAATCGTTTATCACAATGAAGAAATCTATTGCTGTATCGCTCGCACTGATGTTTGTCGTTTTATCTGTGGATATTGCGGCAGAAACACCTCCACCCGTTCCCGCAAGCGCACATTCGGATGTAAAAAATATAGAGCGAATTGCACCGCCGCTAACAACCTTGGTAAAACACTTTAAACACGATCCCAATGCTGAAGCAGAAATTATCCTGCGCAAAACAGAAATCACGATTGATGAAAATTATTTCAGCCATGCGGTTTCCTATGTTGCGGTTTATATTAACAGCGACGAAGCCGTGCGCGATTACAGCCAGATAAGCATTAGTTTCAATAGCTTTTACGAAGATATAACGCTTGAGTTCGCGCAGGTCCGAACACCGGAAGGTGATATGGATAGTATCAAAGCGGACGCCACCCAAATCCAAAGCCCAAGCGATGAAAATTTCTACCAGGATCGCAAAGATTTATCTTTCTCATTACCTAACGTGCGCAAAGGTTCGGTGATTGAATTTCAGTATCGTTACACCGACACCAAAAAAATCATCCCCAACCAGTGGTTCGACAGTTTTAGCATGAACTGGTGGGAAGGCCGTGCCGCTGGCCAGGGAGTGCGCTCTGATGCAATCGCCAACACAGAACTCAGTATCACTGCTCCCAAACAATTTGTATTGTTCAATAATGATTTGAGTGATGTGGGTATCCATTACTCGCGCCAGGAAAAAAACAACCTGCAAATACTTACCTGGAAAGGCAAAAATTTACCCAAAATCACCCTGCAAGATAATATGCCGCGCGACGAGCGCCACACCACACAACTGCGCTCCAGCACCATGGGCTCATGGCAAGACATCGCAAAATGGGCCAACCAGTTGAGTACGCCTCACGTAGTGACGGATGCAAATCTAGATAAATTAATTAACGACATCAGCAAAAAAGCCACAACGCCAGATGAAAAAGTAAAAGCCGTTTACCAAACATTGCAAGAAAAAATCCGTTATGTATTTGCCCATGTGGGTCGCGGAGGTTATGAGCCGCACAACGCATTTGAAGTACTCACCAATGGTTACGGTGATTGCAAAGACCAAACTATCCTCGCGGTAACCATGTTGCGCAAACTCGGTGTTAAAGCCGACCCCGCGTTAGTAATTACCCGTTCGCGCGGCATTCCGGATATGAAAATTACCAGCGTCAGTTTTGATCACATGATTGTGCACATTCCAGCACAAACAGGCCTGGAAGAAATCTGGATGGATACGAGTGGAGACAAAGGGCTTTTCCCGGGCTTTTCGGTAGGACTGGAAGGACAGCCATCATTAATCGTCAATGACAATACCCAAAATATTGCGACAATTCCTGCACTCACCAGTGACCAGCATTTTGCCCATTTGGATTTCACTTTCGATAAATTTGAAGGCAAAAATGCGGAAGCAAACTTTTCCCTGAAACTGGGTGGCGAATTTGAACAACGCCTGCGCAGCATGTGGCAATACTCGCGCGAGCGCGACAAAAGCTTCCGTGAAATGATTGGGCACATTTATTCCACAGCAGAAGTCACCAGCATTACCGCAAACAATGCCGACAACCTGTGGCAAAGCTTTAATCTTGATGGTCGATATAAATTCAACAATGTGTGGAATGGCAACAAAGAGCCGCTGACTTATGCGTTTAATATTACGCAATTGTTGAATTTATTTGTCGATTTCCGCGATCTCCATAAACCACAGGATCGCATCCAGGATTATGAAAGTGATCCTGGATACACCATATCCACCCACATTGTTTTTGGTCAACCAACGACGAATCACCTTCCAACAGTCACTAGCCAGGGACAAAATTTCGACAATAATTTCTTCTCGCTAGATCAAAAAGGCCACGAAGAAAATGGCAACTACGTGGTAGATATTAAATTAACTATCAAAGCCACACGTTTATCGCCGCAAGAATACGCGCGCTATTATGAACAAATTCATCAACTGCTAAATGCCAGCGAATGGTCTGTGGTATTTCGCTACGATAAAAATGCCGCCGATTTAGCAGCGCTCAAAGACGCTACAACTGCATCCGGAAAAGCTGCCAGTTTTATTGCGCTAACTAAAGTGCAAATTAAAAATGGCTCTTATGACAAGGCACTGGAAAGTGCCAACCAAGCGGTAAAAATTGAACCCCAAAATGCAGAAGCTTATTACGTGCTGGGCTTGGCGCAGGGCTACAACAATTTGCTGTACGAATCTGAAAAATCTTTTGCCAAAGCAGAAGAATTAGGTTTCAACATTTAATCACCCAGTGCCGCGAACCCTAATTTGACCCTGTTAATTTGACTCTATGAAATATTTATTAATATGCATTCTGCTGGTGACAATGAGTAGCGTCACATCAGCTAAACCGGCGGAGAAAAATTCTGCCGCTGCATCTGTCAGTTCGCACAAAATGGCTCGCTATTTTCAGGAGTCAAAAAAAATTAATGGCTCGGCAACCGTCAATACGCTTATTCAAAATGCGCTGAAAGATCCTGAAAATACAGAACCATTATATGCCCTGGGCTATTTGCACATGCAACATGGTATAAGCGCTAAAAGCGCACAGGAATTGGAATTGGCCGAAGCTTATTTGAACGAAGTCCTCACTCAATTTCCCGGTAATCAATCAGTCCTGCAAGCGCTCTACAATATTTACTACGACAATACGCTACGCAATCGCGATGCAAATGCCTATGAAAAAGCAAAAGCGATTTTTATACAGTTTCCGGACTCTCTGCATTCACAAATGAATCCCCCATCACTCGCCAGGTTTGCTGCAACAACAGTGCAGCAAGAAAAAGATCACCAGACTGACCACCAAGCCCTGCGCGATATTTTGCTGCAAGCCATTCATGAATCCCCCGAAACCGATAATTCTTATATTCACCTGGCGCGCCTCTATCGCGAAGATCGCTATTTCGCGTTAGCCATAGCAACGTTAAAATTGGGGGTAGAAAATAACGCGAGTTCTGCCGCCTTATATGAAGCAATTGGCGATACCTATACCAAACGTGCCGATGTTAGTGGTTGCAATTATGAACATACATCCGACATTCGCAACGCGGGTAAATATTACCAATTAGCGATTCCGCTCAACCCCGATGACCAGGCATTACATTTTTCCTTATCGCAAACTTTTTTTGATCAGAACCTAAATCAGCTCGGATTAAATGAAGCCCAAATTGCCGTTGCGATCAAACCATCGCGTGAAAGTATTAGCCTCAATGCACAAAACCTTTCAACCCTGGGTTACAACCAGCAAGCACTCACACTGCTGGAACAGGCAATTGCGCAAGGCTACAGCAATAAAGATGCGGGTTATCATGAAATCTATATGAATAAAGGCGACTGGCAAAATGCCGCATCAGGATTTGACAGTTATGTTAAAAACCAGGATAGGTTTAGCGTTTACGATTTAATAAAAAGCGATATGATCGCGCAGCAGGCACAAGTGCAATCCTGGTTGTCCAGCCAAAAAATAACGCTGAGCAACACTTGGGAGAAAGCATTATTTAATTACTGGAACGAAAACCTCAGCGCAGATGATTTGAAGAAGCAAGCAATTACGAGCTGCGAAAAAACCGAATATTATTTTTACACCGGCTATAAAGATTTACTGGCTGGCAATAAAACACAGGCCAAAACTAAATTTACCGCGGCGATAAACCAGAACACCTATCGGTTTATTGAGCGACCTTTAGCGCGGTATTTTTTAGAGAGAGATTAGCTTCTGTAATTAAAAAATATTCATTCTTGCAATTCGCTAGAGCGGCGTAGCGCACGCGAACATACAAAAGATGACCATATAATCCTTAAAACATGGATCCCCCGTCAAAGGGAACGCCTAGTTCGGGGATGACGAAATACTAACCTGAAGCACAAATTCAATAAGGATACAGTTCATGAAAAAAATCGTTGTTGTTGGCGGTGGCGCAGGCGGGTTAGAACTTGCCACAAAATTAGGTAACAAATTGGGCAAAAAGCAACTCGCCCAAATTACATTAATTGACCGCAACACATCGCATTTGTGGAAACCCTTACTGCATGAAATTGCTGTCGGCACCATGGATGAAGGTGTAGACGCAGTAAGCTATCGCGGCCACGCCATCAACAATCATTTTTATTTTCGCGTGGGCACCTTGGCAGATATTGATCGCACCAATAAACAAGTCGTATTGGCACCCATGATTGATGAAGAGGGAATCGAGTTCTTACCTTCAACGCGAATTGATTACGATTATCTGGTGCTCGCCATTGGCTCAACTTCAAACGATTTTAATACACCAGGCATTAAAGATAATTGCATCTTTTTAGACAGCCCAATCCAGGCACATAAATTTCGCAATAAACTTTTGAATCAATTACTGCGCATTCAACGCCTGCCCAGTGCAGACAGTGAAGTACGCATCGCAATTGTTGGCGGCGGCGCAACCGGTGTAGAACTCTCGGCAGAATTACATCACGCCGTTGCAGACATTCACAATTATGGATTCAACGAAGTCACTACATCACAATTAAAAGTCACGTTAATTGAAGCAGGGCCACGCATATTGCCAGCATTGCCCGAGCGAATTTCTGCTGCAGCCCACGCAGAATTGGTAAAAATTAATGTCGACGTAAAACTCAACACTATGATTACTTCTGCTTCAAAAGAAGGCCTATACACCAAAGAAGGCAATTTGGTTGCGGCAGATTTAATGGTGTGGGCAGCAGGCATTAAAGTGCCGGATTTTATGGCGAATATCGCCGGGCTTGAAACCAATCGCATCAACCAAATCCATGTCAATGAATTTTTACAAAGCACGCGCGACGACACTATTTTTGCCATTGGCGATTGCGCACAATTTATTTCAGCCGATGGTTCACGCGTTCCACCGCGCGCGCAATCGGCCCACCAAATGGCGAGCACGTGTTATCAAAATTTGCGCGCACTCTTAAACAACAAATCGCTCAAAGCCTACAAATACACCGACCACGGCTCGCTGGTAAACCTTGCCCGCTACTCCACCGTCGGCAGCCTTATGGGCAATCTCGGCAAAGGCACCATGTTTATCGAAGGTCGCGTCGCGCGCCTGGTTTATATTTCCCTTTACCGCATGCATCAGGTTGCGATTTATGGATTTATTAAAACCGGTTTGGTTATGTTGGCGGGAAGAATCAATCGCTGGTTGCGTCCACGATTAAAGCTGCATTAATTCCCCTAATAGCGAAATAATTGCGCCTACCGGCCTCATACGCACTAACAGATATTTGTAAACAGGAGTTTCAGAATGTAATCTCATAGGGATGTAATCGCTATAGCTTTTTGTCGACAATAAAAACGTGGGTCAAACCAAACAGGACAAAGCCATGAAAAAAGTGAAAGACATTCTAAGCGCAAAACCCAACACCGAAACCCATCACATTGCACCCGATGCAACCGTGTGGGACGCCATCAAACTCATGACCGATAAAAGTGTAGGCGCCCTGCTCGTCACAGAAAATGACAAGCTCGTTGGCATCATTAGCGAGCGCGATTACATGCGCAAAGTTGCACTTATGGGGCGCGCATCCCAAACCACCAACGTGCGCGACATCATGACCCCCAACCCCCTCACCGTTTCCCCCGATCAAAACATGGATGTGTGCATGGAGTTGATGACCGAAAAACGCATCCGCCATTTACCCGTCGTAGAAAACGAAAAAATCCTCGCCATGCTTTCAATCCGCGATCTATTGGAAAATATCATGGAAGAACAAAAACACCTCATCGAACAACTTGAGAAATATATTCGTGGTGAGAGTTATTGAAGCTCGTCGCGATTCCTCCTCGTAATGTTTTGTAATTCCCTTTGGCGTTTAGATTGGCAATAGTCAGTTGTTGGATTATTGCTGATGATCTGGGTGTTTAGTTAAAGAAATAATAATTATTTTGATCCTTATTAGAACAGCATTTTTTTGGAATTTTTTAAAGTCCGCTTCGTGCTGTAAAAGCATTTTTCAGGAATCAGGTTACGCCATAAATTAAAATTTGGAAAACCCATCCAAGCTGATGCAAAATCCTTTTTCGGCTTCAAACTGGTTTAAATTAACCACGCTTTTAAGCGAACTCCACGGAGCGTATTCACCATAACTTGAGTCCATATATCTAGCACTGGCAAAGTTCATAAAGTGAAGATACATAAATTCCCTTGACCCATTGTCTTTGTTCGTTATTGCTCCGTCCCTCCAAAACCAAGTGTGAGAATGCTTAACTGGCAACTCCTCCCATAATCCAGGGACTAATGGTGTAGTAAACTGCTCCTTCATATACAGCTTCCGGTATTTAGCCCTGAGAGGGTTTATTAAATCCAGAAGCCTTATGATTAACGAGAAATGACTTTTACTAAACCTATTCGGTTTTACAAAAACTCGAAAATAATAATCCTCATCGAATCGAAAATGCGTTTGTGATTCAAAAATCTGGCGCCAGTTCGAAAAGTCTCTAAAAGAATTGCGTATCCAGGACTCATTTTTAAACAAAGATAAGTGCCCAGAGAAACACCACTCGTGTGTACTAATGACATTATATTGAAGTACAGAATTGGTTAGAAATGCACGAAGATTTCCGTAAATGAGGTCAATGTCCCCGTACCCGTAAAAATCATAACTGGCAATATCTTTCTCCCAAACGAATCCCAGCGCTGGCCTAATATCACAAAGTTTATAGTTGTTGTTCGGGTTAAACGTTATCTGGAGGCGATCGCTGATATGTCGTTTGTAAGACTCCCATGTCATCTTCGAAAAAGTGATGTTGGGATATGAGTACTGGTCGCAGGGGCAGTCAGTGTGAATAAGCCAGTTAATGGAAGGATTTTTCCGGCAGCTTAGGAAAAACAGCTCAATCCATTCGGGCCAAGCCTCACCAAAGTATTCGATAATGATGACAATCTTTTTCATATCATGGTTGATTGCAAAGCCGACGCTCATGTAATTGATGATTTATAGATGTCATGCGTGCTTTAGTGAGTGGATAAGTAATCATCATTAAGGCTGCACTACCAGCAAAAATCGACGGTATTATAGCGAATAGCCACCGCAGGCCATCAATAGTTATTTGACTTTGAATGGCGTTGGCTGAATACCCAATCCTGGATAAGCCCATGGGGGCAATAAATCCTCCAATAGCCGCACCTAGATTCCCTGCAAATAATCCTAAACTATTAATTAATGCAGCTGGCCTGAAGCCATTTTTGTATTCGTTGTAATCAATAAGGTCGGAATAGATCGCAAAAAATATGGGAGCACATGCTCCACCCAAAAATGAATTCAAGAAGTGGAATGCTAAGAGTAGAGTTGTGTTGCCAGGCGTAACCCAATATATCGCTGCTATGAATAGGGCATTTCCAGACATGAAAAATATAAAGAGTTTTCTCTTATCAAGCTTTCCTAGAAGTATTGAAACAAAGCAAACTCCGATTAGGCAACTAATTGTCCCTCCTGCTAGAAAATACTTGTCGAGGCTGGGAGTTTGGAATACGTACTTGAGATAAAAGACCGTTATGCCCGATTTGATGTGAACAAAAATTCCAATAAAAATGCTTACAATAATGATTGTCCAAAAGGAACTCGATTTGGACAATAGCCTAATATCATCCATTGGATTGGTAGTGACACTGCGATTAATTGTCACTCGTTCTTTGGTTGAAACAAATGTCCAATACAAGATTATTGAGCCGATAGTCGCATACAATATGCTTACACTCAAAAAACCTGAAGTTTCATTGCCGTTGCCAAACCATTGCACTAAATCTTTTGTGAAAAACATGGCCAAAGTGCTTGCTCCGAACGCCCCAATAAACCGTGCAGATGCTAATTTCCCCCGAACGCTCATATCCGACGTCATTGTACTCATTAGCGCAACGTAGGAAACGTTAATGGCTGCAAATGCACTCCAATATATAAAGCAGACAATTATGGCGTAGGATATTTTTTGCCATTCCGACAGACCTTCGGGAGCAAAAAATGTCAAAATGGATGAAATCGCGAGTGGGGCGATTGAGTAAAGTAGCCATGGCCGATACCTGCCATATTTGCTTTGGGTGCGATCCGCTAAAATTCCCATGAGAGGGTGATTAATCGTATCCCAAATTTTTATAGCCAGCATAATAACGGCAACAGAGGCGGGAGAAATTCCAAATACATCAGTAAAAAAATACAACTGATAAAAGCCAAGTAGCGTGCCGATGAAGGCGAATGCACCATCGCCAGCACCGTAGGCAATTATCTCATTCCTTCCCGGATTCTTATTCTGTTTCATATCGCTCCCTTTAACCCGTTTGCTACACCGCGATGGTTTTTTTTATAAATTTTCCGCTTTTACGAAAGTACATGCGTATATTATTGCGCTTGGATAACACGATAGCTCTTTGGGTGCGTAAGAAGTCCTTTAACTGATTAATTCCTTCGGTACTGGCATTTTTCGCTATCATGGTATCCAGCGGTAAACATATACCACCTTCCGTCCATTCGTATGGATAGACCGGTAAAATCCAACCATTGAATAGGCGCAAAGTTGAAGCTTTGTTGATATTTGCCCAAGCGACATAGCCGATAGGCCGACCCAACTGATCCCTAAAAATCTTTAATTTCTGGCTATATGCAGAGTTTCGTAGAGCGTTAAAATGGGCTGGGGCCAGGCCGAGCTGATGCCTCATTCGAAACTCTAATACTTCAACCAATACAGTAGTGTAATCATTCATTCTTATTTTCTCAAAACCTCAATGGTTGATAAAATTTTTAGGATATTGTTTCTAAAATTGAAGCCTTGGATACTTAACTGATCATCTGAAAGATGGCTTATAGCATCCCTTAGCTCACTAACATGACGAAATTTCCGCGGCTCTTCGGCGGGCAGATTTTGCAAGAAAAATGCACCTTCCAATGCCTCAAAGCCAATAACAACAGCACTTCCGACATATAATTGAGCTACGCCATTTTCTGGCGACTCGAATGTCCAATCACTTAATGATATCGCATCATGTATTAGCGAGTTCGCGCTAAACGGATCAGCGTATATTAATTTATTAATATATTTTCCGAGTCTTCCTTTATAGAAAAATTCTGCAAACAATGACTTTTTCAATGATGAGATAGCAATGAGGGTGACAAAATTAAAAAATAGCATGTCGGTTTTTTTGTTGCGGTAAAAAATATGGTGAACAATCCTTCCAAAAGCGGAAATTGCAATGTTTACATCAAAACCTTTTATGGGTTTCAGCGAAGATAGAATTTCTCTACCTGTATTTTCATGCGTCAAGGATACGAAAAGACCTTCTTGAAGTCGAAGGACAGGATCTAATTCATTTATAGTTTCTGGCCAACGCAGAATTAATTGCTTTCCTGAGTGCAAAACTACCGACACTTGATTGGAAAGATGCGCTAACGCGTCTTTTCTACATGATTCATTCAAATGATCATGGCTTATGGAAAATAATGAGACAGCATGCTTTTCGAAAAATCCAGATAATTGATGATTATAAAAATTAATCAGACCTTCAGTATCAATCTTCACCCTGTTGTATTTTGAAAAGGTAGCTAGAAATTCGCGCACAATGCCAACTATTGCGTTAGCCTCTTCATAAAATGGCGGACATCCACCTGTGTTTTCTCCACCCGTAATAAAGCTCACGTTTGAGAGATCGATCCATCTTCCATCAAATACTATGTTTGATGGATAGATTCCCCCGTGGGTAATGCGATGCACTTTTGTGTAAGAAAATTGATTGGCGCAGTTTGTGAGGAAGTTTTTTAAATAGTTTACGATGCCATTCATATCCTCAGCTTTCGTAAAGAATGATTGGTTAGCTCTTTTGGTTCGTATTGTATCTGGAGATAATCTTATTTTTGCTTCTTTTTCTTTAAAAAATTGGTTTGGAAGAAAGTGTCCCGGCCTTACGCATGCGTCGCGGACAAGTAATGCTCCCCATCCAAGCTCTTCTTTACTTGGGTCATTTTCATCATATTCATTATAAGCACCGTCTTCGCAGGTAAAAATAAGACCGTGTATTTTCGCAACGCCGATAGGTAGTAGCTTATCTAAAACTGCTGCATAAATTGTCTCGTAAACGGCATCCCTGGCATTCAGTCCACCGTAAGAATAAAACTTTGATCTTGACCCGACTAGCGGATTTCTACCAATCCCTTTTATTTGGACTCCTCGGTAATTTGCACACCGGCTTCCTCCTCCGTTTGTGCCAACGCCTTGCCCACCATATCGCTCTGCTTGAAATATAACCTCACTTTCACTGACTGATGGGATTCTGGAAAAACACTTATCTTGGTCATCGACAGCAATGTATGAAAATGTTTTTGAGAATTCTTTATATGGATTATCGATGTTGGTCTTATAAAAATTATTATCGATCCAAATGGCGTCAGGGAAGCTAACTTGTCGAGCGGGGAACTCAATTATAGCATCATTGATATCTTCGATATTTAAGGTGGCCATACTGATTAAACCTGATCAATATTGTTGATCAAAAACGATTGTTCTATTTTATTAATTTTTTACCCAGGTAATTTAATTCATGAGTTTTGTGTCGAAAGTAATTTTATGGGCAGAGTATCAACTTTCGAAACCATGATTGAGCGTATGAACGTTGGATGAGGCGCTCCCTTTTTCAAAGGAGCGCTGTAGAACTTAGCCGAACTCGATGGTTACGGTTCCATATGAACCGCAACCCATACAGGTTGACTGATAATAACCGGGATTGGAGCCATAATTGGGTGTTGAATAGTCGGTTGCGTAGTAGCCGCCGGTGCTACCCCCGCCAGTATTCTGCGGTGGTGTGCATGTAGTTGAGCCCGCAGCATGATTAACTGCTGTTCCAGGACCAAAACCGTTGCCTTGAGAGGTTGGTATAAATGTTCCGTTCGCTGTATATGTCATCGTTGTATATTGGGAACCATTTGTAATGGTTACATATTGATTAGGAACCCAACGTTGAACATTCTGATTAACGGTAGTTGAAATGAAAATTCTTTCTTCAATTCCGTATCCGGCACAATCAGCGCAATAATAATTACCTTTGTCTTTCGATGATTCTGATGGCACTGTTCCGCAAGCAATGGACATGTCTGTCAGGGCAAGCAAGCTTGCCCCTGTGATGACTTGAAACGATTGAAGTTTCATGCAATTTCCTTAAAAAATGATGAGTTAACATTATTGTTTTCTTACAGGCGTGACGAACCATTCTTAGCGATTCGCCCAGCAGTAAGTCATTTTGCAAAGCAATTAGATTTGTGGGTCTAATCGATGTAGCAATCCATTAATCGTTCGATGTCGTACAGTATTTATTAAACATAGAGGCCCCCAAATCGCGAGCCTCTTTTATGTCGGCATCTGAAAATCGTGGAAACATGGCTTTGAGTTCAGCATCGAAAGCCGGGATTTTCTGATCGCCATTCGCGACGTTTCTTACGTAAAAAATATTGTGCGCAAACATGTTTGCGTATCGATTCAAATCGGTTGCAGCACCTTCTGGTTCAACCCATAATTTTTTTATTTGAGAGTTGGACCCGAATCCAAATGCTTTAAACGCGGTTGGCTCACAGCGCTGACGAGCCTCATCTAGTAGCTTTCCCATTTTTTCTTGATAAGCAGTGACTTGCTCTTTTGAAAGCGAGTCATAATTTGGAGGGTATACATTTGTCGCCAAATCTACTTTCGCGAAAGGATGCCCGGCTTCGGCGGAATTTTTGTAAAATGTATATGCTGTTTCGCCACTAACTTGTTTTTTAATGTCGAGACACATTTTGTACTCGTGTTCGAGTTCGGAAGCTCCATTTTGGACCTGTCCATTGTCCTGGCCGTTCATTCCGGCGTATTTCTCAAACACCTTCTTTCTATCGGCTAATTCCGCTTCGTTTTGTGGTGCGCTTTCACAAAACTCTAATACTTTAGCGATTTTTAAATGAGTGTCTCCACTTTTGTCATTCTTCAATTCAGATAATAACTGAGTGATGTATGCGCTCAGATCTACTTTAGATGGGTCGGGTAATAAGAATCGATTCTCTAGGTCTTCTTCAGTTATTAATTTTCTTGGATTGGAATTACCTTGATTTTTTAATTCAGTACTAGGAGTTGATATATCACTCACATGTTGTGCTGTGGATACGCTGCTGGTTTGCTGCGTCGCTTCAGCTTGAATCGGATTTTTTTCAATATTTACGTTTGTAGAACGATTAAGTGCAAAATAACCGAAAGCGGAAAATCCAGCGGCAGCCAGGATGATATAAGAGGTCTTATTTTTCATATGGTGAACCCAAATAATTATGAAGTTGTAATTTTACAACTTATTAAACGGCTAAAAATTATTGGGCTTAGCGGGAACAACTCTAGTTAGAGGAATAACGGAGTTTTTTATGTTGCCTTCCAATAGCCTTAATGTATTTATTAGCGAATATTTTTTTACTGATGGTAAGTTTATGGGTGACACAGGCATATAGTCAATGCTACAAAATGAAAAATGCGACATATTTTTATAAATACTTATTTTTTTATATATGAATTGCTCTTTTCAATATCGAAGCTTTTCTCTCACATTGACTCAACACGGCTGGCTCGTCGGCAGATACTAAACAGATTGTTCTTTTACAGCCCCGAGCAATTCCAGTTCTGCCAAACAGAGCTACTGGCTGGCACACAAAATGTCTTTTTGTTTCAGAGCTTGCCTTGGTTTGGGTGAATCGAGGGGCTTTTTTGTCATTAACTGTTGGTTCCGCCATGATCTATGGAGAGATTTGGCAGTTGCGCACTCATTCACATAAAAATGTAGAAGTTCACTTAAAAAATGAGAATACCTTCGTTGAAACCTTAAAAAACTTACAATGTCGCTGACCAGCCGTTAACCGACCAAAGAAACAAATTTTATAGCCGGGACATAATAGATTTAACCTAATATCCATCCTGTAACAAATCCCCAGCCCATATCAATTAAATTAAAACTCGAAAAAACCAAAGCGGCTTTTCAGCCGCTTTGGGTTTCCATCACTCCATCCGCTTATCACAAAAACTTTGCATTCGATTTACGATATCCGCTAAACCGGAGACTGCGTAGCGTGGTAGTTCTATGTGGTGGTCGATGCAGCCTAGCAAGCATCCGAGCAAATGGACTTGGTCGCGTAGTTGGTAATTGCTTGTTTGAGTGATTTCTTTATTAATTTCATCACCAATGTATTGCAACAGGCTCCCGTCGGGCGCGAGTATTTCTATTGCGCTTTGTTCGTAGTGGGCGTTTTGGTATTCGTTGAGGGTGATGCTGCAGGTTGATTTGGTGCCATGCACCAGCGGGGTTACATTATCCATAATACAACTCTCATAGTGTTGGTTGATAACCGCCGCCACAAGGTTGCAATTTATGGGGGCGGACTGAACGGGGTTGCAACCACCGGTCCAACACCAACACCGGCCCGCCCGAAGGCGGCCCCGTCCAGCCGCCATAACACAGGCATGACTGTACGAGGGCACAAAATTCCTGAGATTTTGTGCCGGTGTTGGATGCGGGGTTGCAATCCCGACCGTGGGATTTACCACGGCGGCGTCAGGTTAGTGGACAGCGGTAATAGTGTCAACGCGGATTATTGGCAGGCCAGATTACTGGATAGAAAAACGGGTGAGAAAAATATAAGTTGTCTAGGAATTTCGCTTGGCTTCCATCCTAAGCGACTTGATATATGCTTGCGCCTGACCCGCAGCATTTTCAAACATGTCGCTGCTGCGATTTATTTTGGTGAGCAGCATTCCACCTTGCATGATGGTAATGCAAAAATCTGCCAGCGCTTCGGGGTCAACTTTTTTTGGCAATTCTCCAGCGCGTTTTCGTGCCTCAAAAAATTGCGCTAATCGTCCACGGCTCCAGGAAAAAAAATCGAGAAGATCTTGTCGTAAATTTTCCTGGTTGCCAGCTACGTCATTACCGATAGTTCCAATGGGGCATGATCTTTCGAAATTTACTGATCGTTGGAAGTCGATAAAATCCTGGAACCATCGATTCATCTGCGCCCAGGATGTGATGTCATATCCGGTTAGAGCTTCACCGCTGCTGATCACGTGATGCAAATGCGTCAATGCAGCATGAATCAGGCCTTCTTTATTTTTAAAATAATGAGTGAACTGGCTTTTGCCTGTTCCTGAAGCCGCTAATATTTGGTCAACGCTTGTGGCATTTACGCCCTGGCGATGGAAAAGATCAATCGCCGCATGAACCATTTTGTCTTTTGTCTCTAATTTTGTCATAGGTTATTTTAACTTGCTTTCAATTGTACTGACTAGTACAATTTTTGAATAACCACCATACCCGGGAGAATCACTATGGCAAAACTTATATCACTGATGCACATTTCGTTTGATGGATTCGCCGCTGGGCCAAACGGTGAAATGGATTGGATTACCATGGATCATGAAATATTTGATTATGTGTCAACTTATATTGCAAAGATAGGAACCGGCGTTTATGGACCAAAAACATTTCAAATGATGGAAAGTTATTGGCCTGGTGTGCTGGCAAGCGCTGAAAGTGAAAGCCTGGAAATTAAACATGCGACCTGGTATCAACATGTGAAAAAAGTTGTCTGCTCCCAACATGTAAAACAGCTGGACAATAAAGATGCTGTCCTGGTTGCCAACCTGGAGGACGGTATTAAACAGCTTAAGCAGCAATCTGAAAAAGATTTGATGGTCTTTGGCAGCCCGCGCTTAACCCAATCTTTGGCGCGGCTTGATCTGTTCGATGAATATATTGTTAACGTCAATCCTGTTCTTATCGGCGGTGGCGTGCGAATGTTCGAAGACTTGCCAAGGACAAAACTCAATTTAGTAAGCGCAAAGACTTTTAATTCTGGCGTGGTTGGATTTCACTATACAAAAAAGCCTTAATAGATTGCGATAATATTATCTGCAAAATTTCAGGTGATTTAGCAGATGATGGATAAATGATATAAGTGAGTTCAAATAATTTTTTGATTGCCAATAGCTGGAAGAATTGGCAATCAAAAAATTAAAAACTGTTGTTAGCTCTGCAAAATTTGCTCTTCCTCTTTAAGCTTGCGCTCTTCGGAAATTTCCAGCGCAATTCCTGCGGCGGCTTCGGCGGTCATACCTTCTGTGCGACGCAAATATTCTGCTTCGCCAACAATATCACCGGATTTCACCAGTGCATCTTCTGGTTGTATGGCTTCGCCGGGCAAATCAACTTTTAATTCATCGACCAACATTAACAAGGCCGCTGCCACGGGCAATGCCAGAAGTGCGCCACCAATACCGTAAAGTGTGCCGCCAACAATTAATGCAAACAATACGATGGACGATGGCAAACGCAATGAGCGGCCATACACAATTGGAATTAATACGCGGCTTTCAAATTCTTCATAACACAACAATAAAATGCCGACTAAAGTAGCCGCCGTACTGCTGACTGCAAGTGCAGCAAACACAGCGGGAATGACGGTAAAGAATATGCCGACAAATGGAAGAATATCGGCAATGCCGCCAAAGGCAGCTATCGCGATTGCATTGGGCACACCGCAGGCAGTCAGTAAAATAAATAAAAATATCGCCATCATTGCGCAGGTTACAACCTGGCCTCGCACGTAACCGCCAACAATAGTTTCGAGGTTAAGCATAATGCGTGAAAGTTTAATGTGGTGAATACGGGGCACAACGGCGAATAAGGCACCGCGCAATCTGTCGCGGTCGATCATAATGTAGAACGCCAGGAAAAAAGCGCCCGCGCCATAGGCAACAACTTCAAATAATGTTTTGGTAAGCGCCATTGCTTCTGCACTGTAAGATTTGAACAACGAGCCATATTCAACGTGCTGCAAGCCATCGGCGAGTGATCCGGTAAGCGGATATTCAGCGAGGAATTTTACCAGTCGCCCGCGCAGCTCAGGTTCCTGGTGTATCAAACTGGCAACCTGGGCAAGAAATGGCGGCACGGTAAATACAGCTAATGCGCACAAAACGCATAACAGCGATGCAAAGACTATAGCGATGCTCGTAAAACGATGTAATTTGCGGCGCTCAAACCATTCAACAGCGGGGTTTAAAGTACCTACAAGCATAAGCGCGGTAATCAACACCATAATTACCGGTATTAATTGTGTCAGCAACACCAGGCCAAGCCCTACCCCAACAATACTGACAAGCGTTTGCGGCGCAATTTCAATGCGAAGCGTGCGCTTGAGTCCGGAGACAAGGGTTTCTTGTTCTGATTTAGCGGTGATTTGTGACATGAAACGAATCTTCTTTCCTATGCCAATTAAGTTCGGGATTGGATTAGATTCTCAGTTTTTCCTATGCAACTCTGTGCGCTAACACCCGCCTGTAAACACTTGGCCACAAACGCAATATATTCACGTAAACTAAAATCTGGTCGACAACATTTACTTGTAACAAGATGCTATAAAAACCAACGAAATTTAAACAACGACAAGTATTTCCAGGAAAATATATGGGCAACAATGCATCACATAACACTATTCGCTGGGGCATTCTTGGCTGCGGAAATGTAACCGAAATAAAAAGCGGGCCAGCCTACCAAAAAACCTGTGGGTTTGAATTATTAGCGGTAATGCGGCGCGATAGTGATAAAGCGCAAGATTATGCGCAACGCCATGGCGTTAAAAAATTTTACAGCGATGCACATAAACTTATTAACGACCCTGAGATAGATGCAATTTATATTGCAACACCACCAGACAGCCACAAAGAATACGCGCTCATGGTGGCAGCGGCAGGGAAACCTTGTTGCATAGAGAAACCATTAGCACCCAATCATGCGGATTGTTGCGCGATAGTATCGGCATTTTCTGAAAAAAATATTCCATTATTTGTGGCTTATTATCGACGCAGTCTTCCGCGCTTTGTAAAAGTGAAAGATATTATTGCAAGCGGAATTATTGGTAAGGTACGACATATCCATTGGCAACTGCACAAAACTGCAAGTGATCGGGATAAATCCGGCGAATATAATTGGCGCACCGATAAAAATATTGCACGCGCAGGTTATTTTGATGACCTCGCCAGCCATGGCCTGGATTTATTTGCGTTTTATTTTGGCGATTACCAACACGCCCAGGGTATTGCAAAAAACCAGCAAGGTTTGTATTCAGCCTATGATGCGGTAACGGCTAACTGGATTTACAAAAATGGTGTTACGGGCAGCGGGTTCTGGAATTTTGGTTGCGATGAAAATACCGACCATGCTGAAATATTTGGCAGCCATGGAAAAATTATATTTTCTGTTTTTGCTGAAAAACCAATTCGCATTATTAATTCCAATGGTGAAGAAACTATTTTTATCGACAATCCACACCATGTGCAAATGCCACACGTAGAAAATTTGCGGGATGCATTGTTGCACCATATCGAACATCCCTCCACCGGCACCAGCGCATTGCAAAGCAGTTGGGCAATGGAAGCAATCTTAAAGCACTCTGATTAATTGTCTGCGACTCCTTAAGAATGCGTCCAACATTTTCGCTTTCATATTTCCTCCTTAACATACGCGGTTTGAACTCTTCGATATAAATTGCACAACGCTTAGGGCTTTCCATAGTGCCCCCCCTATTTTCAATCAGCTGCAATATTCAATGTGTGCCCCTCAAAAAAGCAACCAAATAGTTGCTCTTTTCGAAAATCAGGTACATACTTCAAAACACAACCATTTGGTTGCATTAATGGAGAGGACAGTATGAACACTTACCAACAATGCTTTATTGCACAAGCGAATGCCGCAAAGGTTTATGCAGCACTGACAACCCTCGATGGCCTGCGCGGCTGGTGGACAAATGACGTTGCGGGCGATTCCGGTTTGGATGGTAAAATCCGGCTCCGCTTTGGGAATAGCCATAAAGAAATGCAGGTGGAAGCGCTGGCACCAAATCGCGAAGTGCGCTGGCTTTGCACGGCGGCACACATCAACCACGATTCGCTAACGCGCACAGACGAATGGGTAGGAACCCGAATTGTGTTTCATTTATCACCCGAAGGCGCAGAACACACCCGCGTTGATTTTGAACATATTGGCCTGGTGCCCAGCTTTGAATGCTATGAGTTGTGTAACAACGGCTGGAATTATTTCTTAAAAAGTTTGCACGAATTTGTCGAAACCGGTAAGGGCACACCTTTTGAAAACGGCGAGAAATGTGAAGAAAAAATTGCAGTGGGAAGCAATTAACTATGACGATCTTGTCAGATACCAACCGCATCGAGCGCAACATCCTTATCAAGGCCTCGCGTGAACGTGTGTGGCGCGCGCTCACTACTGCCGGCGAGTTTGGCACCTGGTTTGGGATTAATCTCACCGGGCAAGCCTTTGTGCCCGGCCAGACCGTGCGCGGAGTGATGGACCCCGAAAAATGTGGCCATGAAAATGTCTGGATGGATATCACGGTTGATCGCATTGAACCACAAGATCTATTTTCGTACCGCTGGCATCCGTTTCCGGTCAATACATCCATCGATTACAGCGCGGAACAACCTACGCTGGTGACCTTTACGCTTGAGGATGCTCCTGACAACAGCATTTTATTAACCGTGGTCGAAACCGGCTTTGATAAGTTACCAGCACATCGCCGTCAAGAGGCCTTCCTCATGCACACAGAAGGCTGGCCAATGCAACTCAACAATGTGTCCGCTTATGCAAGCCGATAAATCCGCGAACCTACCCGACATAATCAATTCCAGTGAAACGCTTGCTGGAATTTTTGCTGCGCTGGGCGACCCTACCCGGCTAAAACTGGTGGCGGTTTTGTGTGTAGGAGGCGCATTTTCAATCGCACAGCTGACCGCCAATACCGACATCAGCCGCCAGGGTGTTACCAAACATTTACAAGTGCTGGCAGATGCCGGCGTGGTGAGTCACGTGAAAGCCGGAAGGGAACGCCTGTGGCAACTCGATCCGGCGCAAATAACGGAAGCGAAAAAAATGTTGGAAGTGATTGGTAAACAATGGGAGCTGGCGCTGGGAAGACTCAAAGTATTTGCCGAAACTACTTAATCCCCTGTTTTGCGCGCGCCTCTTCAGTCATAGGTTTTGCAAAATCTTTAGGCTCAATCCTGGAGCCATGTTGCCGGGCATAAACATGGGTGAACTCGGCGCCGAGGAAAAAAATCTGCGCAGAGTAATATATCCACACCAGCAAAATAACCAGCGATCCGGTCGCGCCATAGGTGGTACCAATTTGGCTATTTCCCAAATAAAGCCCGATTAAAAGTTTGCCTATATTAAAGAGTAGCGAGGTGAGAATCGCACCGATAATCACATCGCTCCAATCGATTTTTGCATCCGGTAAATATTTGAACATCAGCGCAAATAAACCGGCAATTAAAAATAACGACACTGAAAAATCTACCGCGCGCCATAGCGCACTGAATTCGGTTGTGTAAATGCCCAGTGATTTACTTAACATCGCAAGCAATGCACTAACGACCAATGAAACCAGCAATAAAAAACCAACGCTTAAAATCATTCCAAATGACAGGATACGATTAAAAATAAAGGCCTTGATAAAATTTCCAGGTTTGGCAGTGACTCCCCAAATAGTATTCAATGCATCCTGCAATTGAATCACCACCGCAGTAGCGCCAAAAGCCAGGGTTGCTGAACTTAACAGGGACGCATGGATACTTTTGGATTCGGCTTTGGATGCATTTGAAATCATTTCTTCAATGGATTTTGCGCCTTCGTAACCCAACAGCGATTGTAATTGTTGCACTACCTGGCCGCGTGCAGCTTCTTCGCCCAAGATCATGCCGGCCAACGCAATAATTAATAGTGTCAATGCAGGCAATGAAATGACCGTGTAATACGCAAGTGCTGCGGCGAGTCGGCTTGCTTTGTCGTCGCTCCATTTATTGAAAGTTGCTATGGCAAGGGTTTTGATGCCGGAGAAATTAACTGTTTGGAATTGCATATACATTCTTCTCATTCCATTCGTTATAACATCATGAAGTTATAGATGTTTTAACTCGGTGCGTTGGTTAACTGTTATCGAATAAACCCCAAAGCTTAAATCGCTAATAAAACTCGAAAACTGTATTAACATACAGTAAACTACTATCCTTTCCTCACCACCAACCAAAAGAAGTTTTAGACGATAATCGAACACGAAAAATCTGCGACTTTGGATTTACCCAACAATGCACAAGCTTACCCCTGGTGATCCCGCCAGCAGCACGCCTATCCTTGCTGCAGATTATTACCTCACTAATTTCCAACAATTAGTGAACTGGGTGCAACAACACTACGATGATTTACTGAACCACGAAGAACAGCAATTCCTTGCCCGCTTCCAGCAACTAAAACGCAACAGCCAATGTTTGTTTGTGCGCTTGTCCAGCCGCAAAGGCCCGTTATTTCGCCACGATAAATTGCAATACGCTGAAATAGATTCCATTGAGGATGCAGCCAAAGAACTGATACAAACGGGCATGCTGGATGACCGCAGTTTATTAAGCATTCACGAAGTATCGTGCCTGCTTACCAAGGTTGAACTTAACAATTTATTTAATGCGCATGTACACGGGATAAAGCAACTACGCAAAGAAGAATTGATTGCCCAACTCACAGGCTATTTTCCAGAACCAAAGCAGTGGCAAGAGTGGACGCTGGATCAATTCGGGTCCGTTTATCGATTAAATACCCAATCTATTATCAACAATCTGTTATTGATTTTTTTTGGTAATACATATCAGGACCTCACCGAATTTGTGTTACAGGATCTAGGATTATTCCGCTACGAAAATTACGCCATTGATCACCAGCACCGTATTTTTAAAAGCCGCGATGAACTGGAACAATACCTGCTACTGATTGAATTGCGCGATCAACTTGAGCAGGCAGACACTGCGGAACAACTTCTCCATATTGCGAATAATTTGCCTGCCGTATCCACCAATAATAATCTCGAACGACGCCGCGCCAAATTATGCAACCAATTAGCTTATGAGTTGGAAAGAATCCAGGAACACCAACTTGCAGCAAGTATTTACAACCAAAGCCATTTACCGCCCGCACGCGAACGACGTATTCGATTGCTTGAAAAACAAGGAAATTTTTCAGCGGCCTGGGCATTATTAAATGAATTACTGCAAACACCTTCCAACGAGCAAGAATTGCAAGTTGCCCAGCGTATGGCGCCGCGTTTGGCAAAAAAATTGGGCGAGCAAATCACAGCAAAAAAAATATCTACGCCGGTTGAAAAGCATTTAAAGCTTGCTCGTCTTGTAGATGAAAACAATGATTTTTTGCGCGTTGAAAATATTGTCCAGGGATTTGTCCATTCACCGGAGTCACCCTGCTTTTATGTAGAAAATGTATTACTAACCGGATTATTTGGTTTATGGCTTTGGCCAGAAATATTTCGCGATATTGAAGGCGCCTTTGCGAATCCATTCCAGGCAGCGCCGCTGGATTTGTACCAGGAGAATTTTGTTAACAAACGCCCGCAAATAATGGAGCTCTGGAAGTTATTGGATGACAGCCAATACAAACAGTCCATTCGCCACATGTGGCAAGAAAAACAGGGAATCACCAACCATTTTGTACATTGGCAATTTTTAAGTGAGGAATTATTGGAGCTTGCACTTGCATGTATTCCCGCTGCGCATTTAAAAGCTATTTTTGAGCGATTGTTATTTGATATAAAAAGTAACCGAAGTGGATTGCCAGATTTAATCCAGTTTTTCCCCGCGACCAATCGTTATTGCATGATTGAAGTGAAAGGCCCGGGAGATCGCCTCCAGGATAATCAACTGCGCTGGCTTGATTATTTTGCAACAAAAGCAATTCCCGTTGAGGTTTGGTATGTTAACTGGGAATAAACCCACCACAGTTGCCATTAAAACCCTGGTGGAATTTGCAGCAAAATCCGGCAGCCTTGATCGCAAATTTACTCCTTCCCCGAGTGGCCAGGAAGGTATTGAAGGTCATAAACGCGTCACTGCAACACGCTCAAAAACTTATCAAACCGAAATTGGTTTAAGCATCACTTATGGTGATATTACGTTTCGTGGCCGCGCTGATGGCTATGCCCCTGACACGCATTGCATCGAAGAAATAAAAACCTTTTACGGTGATGTACAACTTATTCCGGAAAACCATCAACAATTACATTGGGCACAAGCCAGATGTTATGGCTGGATGTATTGTGAAACCTTTGGTTGTGATGAAATCAACCTCTCGCTGGTTTATTTTAATTTAACTGACGAACAGGAATATCCGCTCGAGGAAACCTGGAGTGCAATTGAATTACGAAAATACGGCGAAGCCTTAGCTGAAAAATATTGCCAGTGGCAAGCTCAAATTAACCAGCGCTTGCAACAGCTTGACAACTGGATTCACCAATTAACATTTCCCTTTGGCAAAATGCACGATTCGCAACGCATAATGGCTGAAGCAGTTTATAAAGCTGCCGCAACAGGTCGTGTATTATTAGCAGAAGCGCCAACCGGAACGGGGAAAACCCTGGCAGGATTATTTCCCGCCATTAAAGCCATGAGCCGCACACCAGTCGATAAAATTTTTTATCTCACAGCAAAAACCACCGGCAAACAATTGGCGCTGGAAACTATCCAACTTATCGCTAGCGATAAAACTGAAACAGCTGCGGTTCCATTGCGTGCACTGGAATTAACTGCCAAAGAAAAATCCTGTTTGGAACCCGATAAAAAATGCATGGGCAATTCGTGCCCCTACGCTTTTAATTTTTATACCAAACTGGAAGCCGCGCGCCAGGCGGCTTACGCAATTACTGTGCTGGATAAAAAATCCCTTGATGCGCTTGCCTATGAATTTGAGATATGCCCGTTTTATCTCAGTATGGAAATGAGCCGCTGGGTGGATATTATCGTTGCCGATGTGAATTATTATTTTGATGGCACACCGTTACTCCTGGGGCTCACCAGCGAATTTGACTGGAAGCCTTATTTGCTTGTCGACGAAAGCCACAATTTAATTGATCGCGGTCGCAGTATGTATTCCGCTTCATTACATCGCAGTGATTTACTTATCGCCAAGAAAAACTCTCCTGCGCCTATAAAAAAAGCGTTGGAGAAAATCAATAAAGCCTGGCTAAAACTGTTAAAAGATCTACCGGAAAATACTGAACAGCTTTCACTACTGAGTGTATTACCCGATAAGCTCGCACTTGCACTGCTGGAATTCACAAACACTTATATTGAATTCCTGCAAAAAAATCCTGAACACAAAGTCCAGGAAACCATAGTGCAAGAATTATTTTTCGACGCATTGAATTATCAAAAAGTTGTTGAAGTATTTGATGAGGATTTCTGTATAGACATGCAAGGTGTTGGCACCAAGGCGGAAATCTTGACCCTGCGCAACCTTATACCGGCTACGCCACTATCGGCGCGATTGAGTTTTTCCCATTGTGCATGTTTTTTCTCAGCAACGCTGCACCCCGCTTATTATTATCAATCGCTTTTGGGTTTGCCGGACGATACAGTGCATATCAAAGTGCCATCACCGTTTAAGGCAGCACAATTGGAGATTAATATTGCGCACGGTTTATCAACTCGTTACAAAGATCGCAGCGCAGCCATCCAACCTATCTGCAAAATTATTGCCGAGCAAATCCATAAGGAACCGGGTAACGCCCTGGTATTTTTTCCCAGTTATGATTTCTTGCAAAAAGTAGAATCTGTACTGCGCGCAGATTTACAAACACACGACATAACATTAATCGTGCAATCAAAACGCATGAATGAAGAAGACCGGCAACAATTTATCGAGCAATTCAACATCCACAATAATTTGCTGGGGCTTGCCGTTCTGGGAGGTGCATTTAGCGAAGGGATAGATTTACCCGGCGATACGTTAAAAGGTGTATTTATTGCGACTTTAGGATTACCACAGGTTAATCCGGTCAATGAGCATTTGCGTTCTGCAATGCAGGCAAGATTTTCACAGGGATATCATTTTACTTACATTTACCCGGGCATCCAGAAAGTTATCCAGGCCGCGGGACGTGTTATCAGGACAAAAAAAGACAGCGGTTATCTGTGGCTTCTTGATGAACGCTATGAACAACAGGATATTAAAAACTTATTGCCGGATTGGTGGGAACTCCCCAAATAATTTTCATCCATGCATTCTTCGCAAATCTAATTACTTAAATTATTTTTTTGCCAATCAAAAAAATTACACTCTGATTTTTTCACAGCATAAAGTGCGCGAGCTGCTATCAATTATGTGCTACCAGAATAATCGATAGCATGATCCCTCATGAACGGAAAGCGCACTTATCGCGAATTAATTTTGGTTAACATACCGTAGTCATCTCACACTAAATCCTGAGCCGCGGCAGGTAGCCATTGGGGAGTACGCCGGCAAATGAAAGTATAATGAGAATGAGTAATACAATAAAAAGTACACGTACAATTTGTGCAACAGGCGCAGGTAATGGCAACATACTTACCAGCCACCAGATAAGGCCAAATACCACTAGATATGCGATAAGACTAATAATTACGTCCATGGTGCCTCCTTTAAAACTATTAATATTTCATCATGAGCTACTATATAGTCTGTAAAATTTTCATTGCGGTGCGCTAACTAACACAAGGTAAAAATAGGTGCTTCACGATGGAATATTTTTTAACAGGAATTAGTTCATAGCGTCACAATGCACTATTACAGCTATCATTAAGCGCACATCTGAAATAGCGAGTAATATCCATAAAAAGCCATTAGCGAAACAGGCGCTCTATTGACAGGTCACCCTATGCAGCCAGATACCGCCAAAAACCCCAATTGTTTTGTTATCTTTTCTGTCTTTTTTACCGCTCGCGCTTATTACCCTGTGTTGGCAATTCTATTTCTCGACCTCGGGCTCACGCTGGATCAATTTGTTTTTCTCAACCTTATTTGGGCTGCCACCATTTTTTTATTTGAAGTTCCATCAGGCGCCCTCGCAGATACCATTGGGCGCCGCACATTATTAATTATTGCTTCAGTATTAATGATGGTAGAAATGTTATGCCTGTTATTTGCACCGCGAGATGGTGGATTATTATTGCTAACACTCTGCGTGATTAACCGCATTTGTTCTGGCCTTTCTGAAGCCTGTGCGAGTGGTGCAGACCAGGCATTGGCATATGATTCTTTGCCGGAAGAAAATCGTACGAGCGCCTGGGATAAATTACTCGCTAAATCCATGCGCTGGCAATCATTTGGTTTTGTGATCGCAATGATTATCGGTGGCCTGCTCTATGATCCACGCATTATCAATTACGTTTTACCCGCTCACATACAATTAACGGCAGATATGGCTCATCGCCTGCCAATTGCGTTGGTATTTGTCCAGGCAATTATATGCCTGTTAATCTGCTTGCGAATGGTGGAACCCGGTCATGCCGCCGCAGGTGCAAGGTTACAAGATGCCGTTAAACTGACACTCACCACAGCACGTTGGGTTTTTACACATCCAAAAACCCTGGTGGTTATTCTTATCGGTGTGGCGATTGATTCTATTACACGAAATTTCGCCACGATTAATAGCAGTTACTATCGCCTGATAGATTTACCGGAATGGAGTTACGGCTTTTTAGGCGCGGCCCTGGGTGTGGTGGGATTATTTGTTCCCACTATTGCAAAACGTTTAAACACGCGTTTTAGTATGCTCACTAATTTAGGATTTGTTGCAGTGGCTTCATTTATCGGGCTTGCAACCTTGGTTCCCGCGTGGCCAATTTTTGGCATCTTACCGGCTATGTTTTTGATGACGATGATGAGCTTTTTAAGCTTTACACTTAGCCGTGTATTGCACCAGGAAGCGGAGTCATCGCAACGCGCGACGGTACTTTCGGTCAAAGGACTGGTGTTTAATTTAGGCTACGGTTTATTTAGTTTAGGATTTTCAGGATTACTCGCCAGCATTCCTGATCAACCGCCAGGTAACGCATTACGCAGCGCTTTATTTTGGCAAACGCCATACTTCGCTATTATTCTCGTCATATTGTTTATCTGGGCGCATTTCCATTTGCGCAGCAAACAATAATTTATCCAAATGATCGAAGGGGATTGTATGCAAAACACTATTTTAAAATTCTGGTTTGAGGATATTGATCAATCAAAATGGTGGATTAAGGATGCTGATTTTGACAACCTCATCATAGAAAGATTTTCCGGCATCCACAGCGCAGCCAGACAAGGAGAGCTTTATGAATGGCGGACAAGTCCAAAAGGCAGGCTCGCGGAAATTATCATTCTCGATCAATTTTCAAGAAATATGTTTAGGGATTCCGCATTAGCTTTTGCATGTGATCCCATGGCACTCGCGTTAGCACAAGAAGCTATTTCTGCGGACGCACATAAAAACCTGAGTGCGACTGAATGCAGTTTTTTGTATTTGCCTTTTATGCACAGTGAATCATTAAAAATCCATGAACTTGCAGTTAAACTTTATAGCGGTAATGGTTTAAAAGATTCACTGGAGTTTGAATTAAAACACAAAGCCATTATCGAGCGATTTGGCCGTTATCCACATCGTAACAAAGCGTTGGGACGTGTATCGACACCGGCAGAAATAGAATTTTTAAAACAGCCTGATTCTTCATTTTAAAAAAAATGAGCGCCTGATGCGCTCATTTTTTATTTCAAGCAAACCCGTTAACCGAATTTATAATCCGGATTAATTAGGTTTAACTTCGCGAACGATTTTCACTTCATCAATTTCAACGCGACGGTTTGGTGCAAGGCATTTAATCAAGGCTGCCTTGTTTTTATCATCACATTGAACAACAGGATCAGCCTCACCCTTACCTTCAGCAACCAAACGATCAGCCGCTACGCCATTAGCAACCATGTAATCCTTAACTGCTTGCGCGCGGCGCTCAGATAATTTCTGGTTGTAGGCTTCAGAACCCAAACGATCTGTATAACCGGTAATGACAATTCTGTCTGGTGAACCTGGTCCTTTAATCGCTGCAGTAATTTGCTGCAATTTTGGTTGGGCTTCATTAACAGCTGAGCTATCAAATGTGAACAACTCAGTTGCAGACATAGTGAACTTTTCAAATTTTGGCGCTGGTGGTGGCGCAACTGGAGCTGGCGCCGGAGCTGGTGGTGGAGTTACTACTACAGGTTTTGGCTCAGGCGTGGAACCAAAACGGTACACCAGACCGAGGGAATAAAAATTAGTATCGCCCAAATGGCCAACTGCATCGTTAAAACGATAACGCTCTGCTTCCAAACGCATTGCCCAATTATCATTAAATGCATATTGCAAGCCTACGCCGGCCTTGCCATTAGTATCGCGATCCTTGGCACCTGTACGTGAAAGCACTACCGCACCTGTACTGCCAAATGTATCCCGCGCTTCTGCGTAGTTAACCCCCAAGCGCGCGAATGCAGAAAATCTATCGGTAAATGGCAAATAGGCTACCGCATCCAGATTAACACCACGCAAATCAATATTGCTGCTGAAAGTACCCGCTGGAGTGTTTATGGTGTTGTAATCAAAATCACCTAAATCGAAATAACCACCTTCCAATGCAAAATAACGATTGAATTGATAGCCGCCGTACAATTTGTAGCCGCGATCTTTATCATCACGATCTGTTGTCACTACATTGGAAACACCACCCAAAATCTGGGCGCTATTTGCAAATGCTTGTTCGTTGTGGTCGATTTTGGTTTTACCAATGTTGCCACCCAGGTACCAGCCCTCGTTGTCATCGGCCATGACCGCTGAACTCGCCATAGCAGCCAATATTGCGCAACTCAAAATACTTGATGTTTTTGTAAATTTCATGTGCGTATCCTCTCAATATATTTTACTTAATGAAGCTGACAGGTTTTCCTGTGTACTCCCCTGTATTTCCATTAGAATTAATAGCGATCACTAGGTAAGCTTAAAAAATAAATGCTTACTCTTGGTTGAGAAACCAATCGCCACAAATTCCGTCGCCCGGATGGATCATGCAACAAAGCCGTGTCGCATTTTTTAATCAGCATGCAGGCTTGTGGTGCATATTACGGGCCTGTGGCGCCTTATTCTGTTCGTTAGCACACGCGGGGCTGCCAACCTGATGAGTACAACCCACATACACATGATCTGGCGAGTTACTTTTATCCAGGAAAACCTGACTGTAGATAAATAATGATGATGACTAAAACCAATTCTTTTATCAGCGCCTTTAAAAAATTTTTAGAATCAGAAAAAGCAAGCGGCACCATATTAATTCTATGTACGGTGAGTTCCCTGCTGATTGCCAATTCAATGTTGGGCGAACCCTATTTGCATTTCTGGCATGTATCTATTGCGGGCTTAAGCATTGAACATTGGATTAATGATGCACTTATGGCCATTTTCTTTTTGTTAATAGGCCTTGAGTTGAAACGGGAAATATATTGTGGGGAACTTTCAAATGTTAAAAATGCATTGCTGCCTATAGTTGCAGCGATAGGCGGTGTTTGTTTACCGGCATTTATTCATTTTACATTAAACGCTGGCACGCCAACCCAGGCTGGAATTGGAATTCCCATGGCAACTGACATTGCCTTTGCCCTTGGCGCGCTTGCGCTTTTAGGTAACCGCGTGCCCGCTTCATTAAAAGTTTTTCTCGCTGCTTTGGCCGTTATAGATGATTTGGCAGCAATCATTGTGATTGCAGTTTTTTACACAGCAACACTTTCGCTTGTGTATCTATTGGGCGCTGCATGTATGTTGGCAATACTCGCTATATTTAATCGCGTGCTGCGCATCAGGATGCTTACGCCCTATTTAATTGGCGGAGCAATTATGTGGTTTTGTATGTTGAAATCCGGTGTTCACGCTACAGTTGCCGGAGTATTGCTCGCGTTTACAATTCCTTTTTCTGCCATTGGGGAAAATAAACAATCACTTTCACAACAACTTGAACACATACTTCACAAACCCGTTGCCTTTATTATTTTACCTGTTTTTGCGTTGGCGAATACCGGCATTATTGTAAGCTCGAATTGGGCACAGGATTTATCAAGTTCCAATAGCCTGGGCATTATGATTGGTTTAACGCTTGGTAAACCTGTTGGGATTGCTTTGATCAGTTTTATTGCTGTCACTGTCGGTATCTGCAAGTTGCCTTCAGACTTGAATTGGAAACATATATTTGGTGCAGGTTTGCTTGGCGGAATTGGTTTTACCATGTCAATTTTTATCACCAACCTTGCATTCACCGGCAATGGTGGTGAAATTACTGCATCCAAAATCGCCGTGTTACTTGCTTCATTGATAGCGGGTATTCTCGGTTATTGTTGGCTGCTGTTGTTATCAAAAAAATAAATTATTTCATTGGCGCCATCAATTTTTTTAGTGATAGCGCCAAATGAAAATCATCAAGCAAATATATAATTAAACCACTATGGTTTTTTAGCCCACTTCTGGTTTACCTGGATATAGTGTCCTGATTGTGTTTTCTCAATCGCCTTTTGTCCCGCCATGGCTTGAACATCGGCAACGGCAATATTGTTGTCCTTTGCAAGGCGTTGATATTGCTCAAGGCGTGCATCATTAATCAATTTAACAATTTCATCTGCATTACCGGAATGGTTTACGACACCCAGATAACCGTCAGGTTTTTCTCCCACTAAACCTTGCGCCTTGGCATCCCCCAAACTACTCATGGCTTGCTGTAAATTCATCGCCAATGATGACAGGGAAACCACTAACAGCGCACAACCTAAACTTGCTTTTATTAATGTAATCAGTTTCATAAAAGATTCCTCAAAGACAAATGTTTTTAACAAGGATGGATTAAAATAAACCGCTGGATTTACTCAAGATGTCATCCAGCTGCTTATCTACCTTGATATAGATTTCGTGTTCGATTTTTACATTGAGATTTATATTAATAGGTTCTTTCGGTACTGCCAGCTGGACTGTGGGTGTACAGGCCACCAGCAACGCGAACATGGCAACGCATATTCCCCGATTGACCCCGATTTCACGATTAATCATAGTTATTGCCTCTTGCTAAATTAAACCCTTTAGGGTTTTACTTTTAAAGTGGGTATTTCCTCTAACGCTGAATTTTTCTGACTTGAATTTTGCTGAACTGAACTTTGCTGAATAGTATCTTGCAACCGTTTTTTCACAATATCAGTTACTTTACTACTTAACTGCATACTTGCTAACAACGCGGGTAAATCTTCTTCAAGGTTAACATTTAAATTAATAGGACGCCCTTTTTCCAGTTTTGGATTTTTCCCTTCCAGACGAACCGACAAAAGCAATTTTCCATTTTCATCATAACTTACACCGCTCGACAAAACCGAGTAGTGGAAATCGTTTAACGCCTCTACCAGTAATTTCATACTGGGTTGCGTTTTTGCTAATTCAGCAGCCCGCGCAGATTGATATTTAAGCTGTCCGCCCGGAGCTTCAGCGGCTACTACGCCTTTTATAACGCGAACTCCCCTGGCGCTAACCTCAATGGGAATATCACCTGAGAGCCGACCGCTGCCGGAAAGTTCAGTGCCGGGATGTTGCTGCAACAAGGTGGTTAAATTAATTTGCTTAAGCGACACAATCATATTTTGGGATGCGCGACTGAAATCAAATACTTGCGCAGGCGTACTTACGCTGCCATCCATTAAGGTTCCCGTTAATTTTTTCAGTGTCAATTTTCCAGACAGGAGATTCTGGAACCCTGCTTCATAATTTCCTGAAGCAACCATGGGGCCGATAACAAAACCTTTATTTACCTGATTGACTTTTATTTCATCGGTTGTAATTTTTAGCGATGAATCTGAAGTTGCCAGATTTGCTTTTGTCGTTACGCCTTCAAACAAAATTGTGTCGTAAACTCCGGCAATATCCTGTAATTGAAGATGAGTACTACTGCTTTTTAATTTATTCTTATCCAGGTCAAACAACACATTTCCATTCGCGGTTAATTTTCCACGCGCAAAAGATAATAACGGAGGCCAGGCTTTTATAGTATCCGCAAAAGGATTAGCTGCTAACAAAAAGAGGTCTGCCATTTTCCAATCCATCTTCAAATCCGAAGCTTTGATTGTCAGGTGATGTTGCAAACCCAATATAGACCCCACGGAAAGTTCGCCTGTCACATCAAAATCTTCAAATGCACCTTTGGTTTTTCCCTGCCACCGCCACGCATTTGGTTTTAATTGAGGATGCGATAATTTACTGACGCTAATTGATGCATCACTGTCGATATGAAATTTTGGCCAGTCAATGTTTCCTTGCGCTATTTTTCCGGAGACACTCAATTGTTTCGCCATCACCCGCGCTGATTTTGCATTTAATTCCAGCGATTTAATAGTCAAGTCCGCTCCTATCTGGCTTGGCTCACTAATCCCGAATGAAAAACTGTCTGGCTGCCAAAAGCCAATAGCATGCATAGTGACATCGATATTTTCAAATTCATAACCAGAAATAGGTTTTAATTGTTTTGCTGTTCCATTTAACATGAGTTGATCGACAATTATTTTTTTAGTGAATGCATCCAGCAATACATGTCCGGAAAATTTTGTTTGTAATTTGCCGGTTGTCACACCAGCAAAATCAACCGGCAAGGATGCCAAACTAACATTATCTTCCACATTGGATTGCACATTGAGATGCACTGTATCTATTTGCAGACCCGCTATTATCCATGCATCCGGAATTACCAGGTGGTCGGCATTGATATCTGCAACAACAGCATAGCGATTAAGTTGGCCCGCATTAACTTCCAGGTCAATTTTTGTTTGCCCGGAAAATTCACCAAGGTTTAATATTTTTAAAGGCACTGGAATTTGCGCATTCAGGAACAGGTTTCCGGTGATGGCTTTTTTCTTTTGCACCGCATCAGCCGTTGCGGGTAAATTTAACAGCGGCGTCACTGCAAGCTGCCAGTCGCTTTGCAAACTTAATTTCGATTGCCCTGAATTTTCCAATGTGCTGGTTTGTGAGTTGATGTTTATATTCCAGGTTTTTAAATACGGCTCCCACCAGGAATCAAGATAAGTCGCAGATCCTTTTAATGTTCCCAACCAATACAGTTCATGCTCTTTGCGCAAATTAGTGGATAACTCAACATTAATACTTTGATCGACAACCAAAGTCGCCGTGAGGGTAGGAAGATTTTTTTCCACTTGGTAGACAGCATTGACTTGCAATTGATGTTGCGAATCCACAACCTCGCCCGGGCTTACCAATAAATTTATCGTTAACTGCTTAGGCGATGATGAAACCACGTCTACCTTTCCGGTCAGCGAACAAATTGCGGATGCACAATGTTGTTTGATTGATAATTGCTGGATATGAATTTGTTTTGGAAAAACTCCGGGCAGGCTCCACTCTTCCGGCAATGTAAATGCAGTCGAAGATGATGGAATGGCCGTCTGTTCCGAGGGTGCAGGTTGTTGTTGCGGTGCATCAACAATCGAAATTTGTTTGATATTTATATTTGCCAAATGCGGAATAAGCGATTGCCATTCCAGATTTGCATCCAGCCCCTGCACTCGAATTATTTGCGGCCTGGCAGGCGAATTGTATACGAAGGATAAATCTGAAAATGTTATTTGATGAACATTAAACGTTTGGATGTGGTAATCCAGGTTTTCGATGTGGGACGATTTCAGTACGCGATTGAATTGCCACACCGCAGCAATAATCACCACGATCAGGAAAATAATAAGAGCAGATATTATCGAAAGCCATTTGCGCATAACATTTGTCATCTTTACGACTGCGTGTAACGACAATAAACCTAATGAGCTGTACCGGACTTAACGTTGTGTTGTTCGCCTTGCTGCTGTCAACCGTTGGCTATCACTGTAACATCTTGTTCATCCAGCGCTATTCGCATAACGTTGACCTGCCGACCACCCAAACGGGTTTTGCGAACAACCTCCCAGGCACGCTTTTGATAGTAGTCGGTAAACTCCGCTGCCGACAACCACAACTCATTAGCTCCAAAGTCTCGTGAATACTTTTTGGCGGCTTCAATAAGCAGGTTTCCAAACCCTTGCTGGCGTTTTTCGTCCACTACATACAAATTGCTAAGCCACACGTTTGCTGAGTTTGGCGGAATTAATACGCTGCTGTCTGTGCGGTAGGTATAGTTCACGAGACTGACGCAACCTACCGGTTTTTGGCCCTGGAGGGCGATAATTGTCTTGGGGATTGCATTGTGCTGCACGTGTAACAGGAGGCGCTGCTGACGAATGGCCAGGGTCGATTGCAGGCCCTGCCGCTCGCATTCCTGATGGTGCCAGGCGGCAACCTGGGCAAAATGCTCGGGAGCATGTTGGAGAAGCTGGAGTTTTACTGCTGCTTTTTCTATCACTATCGATGACCGTGAATTGCCTTAATTAAGCGTAGATGTGGTTAGCGGTAGCCTGCTGTTAATCTATGCATTAGCTTTTATAAACTCATCGTCATACCCGCGAAGGCGGGTATCCAGCTTTTAGTTTGTGATTTTAGAACAATAGATCCCCGCCTTCGCGGGGATGACAAGAGGGGAGAAACTACAGGCTTTTTGCCGGTAGCAGATTGGTTATATCTTCACCGTGCGCTTGCTTATCGGCATGGTAAGAAGAACGCACCAACGGGCCGCAAGCGGCATGTTTAAAACCCATTTCTTCCGCGATGCGCGTATATTCAGCAAATTCATCGGGATGGACATAACGCTCTACCGGCAAATGATCTTTTGATGGCTGGAGATATTGGCCAATCGTCAGCATGTCGATATCGTGGTCGCGCATATGCTGCATCACCTCGATAATTTCTTCTTTGGTTTCGCCCAAACCAACCATCAAACCGGATTTGGTCAACACATCGGGGCGACGAGCCTTATATTGCTTCAACAGCTCCAGCGACCAATGGTAATTTGCACCAGGACGCGCCTGGCGATACAAGCGGCTGACCGTTTCCATATTGTGATTGAATACGTCGGGCGCTTCTTTTTCGAGGATATCGAGCGCGATATCCATACGGCCACGGAAATCCGGCACCAGGACTTCAACTTGCAATTTAGGGCTTAATTCCCGGGCTTCGCGGATGCAATCGGCAAAATGCTGGGCACCGCCATCGCGCAGGTCATCGCGATCTACTGACGTAATTACCACGTATTTCAAGCGCATTTCGGCAATGGCTTCGGCCAGTTGGCGCGGCTCGTTTACGTCCAGGGGATTGGGTTTGCCGTGGCCAACATCGCAGAAAGGACAACGGCGGGTGCAGATGTCACCCATGATCATAAAGGTCGCAGTACCGCCGCTGAAACATTCGCCCAGATTAGGGCAGTTCGCTTCTTCGCAGACCGATGAAAGTTTATTTTTGCGCAGGATACTTTTGATGCGATCCACTTCCGGCGATGCGGGGATACGCACGCGAATCCAATCCGGTTTGCGCGGAAGATCAACGCGGTCGCTGGCAATTACCTTTACCGGAATACGTTCAACTTTGTCGGCATCGCGCAGCTTTTCGCCTTGCTTGTGACGCTCGGTGCGTTTGACGGGCTGAAGTTCCTGGATTTGGACGGATGGTAGATCAGACATAAGAAGCTCTTTGAATCGGTCCTAAATTAGGACACAAGAGAATTTGATTTAATCGGGAATCGTCATCCCCGCAGGGAGTCCAGCGCCTTTCATATCAGGTCACTAGATCCCCTGCGGGGATGACGATTTCCTACTTAAATAACTCATTTGGGTGCAACGAGCATTTAAGATGACATCTATATACTGGCGCGCATTGTACAGGTTTCGTAACCTAATTTCTGCGCAAATTGGGTAACAAGTTGCTGTTGTACATCTTCAAGGGTGGGTGGATTGGCTAATAAATCCCGTATTTGCGCCATCGCCAAGCCTTGGTAACCGCAGGGATTGATGCGCAAAAAAGGCGATAAATCCATCGCCACATTCAATGCCAGCCCATGAAAACTGCAACCTCGACGAACGCGCAAACCGAGGGAAGCGATTTTATCCACGCGTCCATCAAGGTTCACATATACACCTGGGGCATCGGGCTTTGGGAACGCATCAATCTGGTAATGCGCCAAGGTTGCGACAATGGTTTGCTCGATAGCAGTAACCAGATCGCGCACCCCCATTTTCAAGCGGCGCAAATCCAGCAGGGGATAGGCAACCAACTGGCCGGGGCCATGATAGGTCACCTGGCCACCGCGATCTGACTGCACTACCGGAATATCGCCAGGAACCAATAGATGCTCCGCTTTACCGGCCTGCCCTTGGGTAAAAACCGGCGGATGCTGCACCAGCCAAAGCTGGTCTATGGTGTCTGGAGCACGAGTATTGGTGAACTCACTCATGGCCGCCCATACCTTATCGTAAGGTTGTAAACCGAGGTCGCACACTTCCAGCACAGACCGCTTCTCCAACACCTTGGTTTGTGGGGCTGACACCCTAGATCACCATTTTGATTTTTTTGCTGATACGCAGATCTTCATGAATAGCCGTCAATTGCTCAATACCGGTTGCCGTAATCCACACGGTAACTGACTGAAAACGGCCTTTGCTGGATTGGTTGATCGTAACGCGTGTCTGGTCGAAACCCGGGGCATGACGCTCCATAACGGTTAATACCAAAGCATGCATTTCGGTATCGGCATCACCCAATACTTTGATAGGATAATTTTCGCAGGGAAATTCAATTTTGGGGGGTTGTTGTTCTGACATATAAATTACCTTGTTCCTGCCTAATTACCCTCACCCCAACCCTCTGGCTACGCGCCCCGCCCAAAGGGAGAGAGAGTTAAATTCCTTCTCCCTTTGGGCGGGGCGCGTAGCCAGAAGGCTATGAGGGCAACCCAAATCAGGAGGGATTTACTTAACTAAACAAACCACGGAAGAACAATTTGATTTTGTCCCACATACGGGCAAAGAAACTGGCTTCTTCTACCGGTTGCAAGGCAACCAATGGCTGGGTGTTGATGATCTTGCCATCCAGCTCAATTGTAAGGCTGCCCAACTCCTGACCTAACAAAATCGGTGCCTTGATAGTTTCGTTAACGTGCACATTCGCTTTCACATCATCGATATGGCCGCGCGGCAAGGTCATGCGCACGTCTTTCGGCAAGCCCAGGACGACTTCAGGTGCCTTGCCAGACCACACACGGGCCTTGGTAATTTCAGTATTGGCCTTGTACAAACCGACGGTTTCGTAATAGCGGAAGCCATAGGCCAGCAGTTTTTGGGTTTCCTCAGCGCGGGAAAGATCGCTTTTGGTTCCAAGTACAACCGCGATCAAACGAGTATTTTCACGTTTTGATGAAGCCACCAGACAGAAGCCCGCTTCTTCGGTATGACCGGTTTTCAAGCCATCAACCGTAGGATCGCGGTACAACAACAAGTTGCGGTTGGGTTGGCGAATGTTGTTGTATTTGAACTCTTTTTCCGCATAAAGCGGGTAATGTTGCGGGTGATTGTAGATAACCGCGCGCGCCAGAATCGATAAATCGCGCGCCGTAGTGTAGTGCTCGGGCGCAGGCAAACCAGCAGCATTTTGGAAATGCGTCGCTTTCATGCCGAGTTCCTGGGCTTTTTTGTTCATCATGTCGACAAAGGCATCTTCGTTACCGCCAACATATTCAGCCAGGGCGACAGTCGCATCGTTACCGGACTGGACGATCTCGCCGCGCAGCAAATCAATCACCGACACTTGCGTGCCCTCTTTCACATACATGCGCGAGCCTTCCATTTTCCAGGCTTTTACGCTGATGGTAACCATATTGGTTTCGGCGATACGTCCACGGACCAGCTCATCGATAACGAGGTAACTGGACATCATCTTGGTCAAACTGGCGGGAGGCAGGCGTTGGTCCGCGTTGTTCTGCGCAAGCACCTCGCCGGTTTCACCATCTATCAGGATATAACCTGATGCGGCAAGTACAGGCGCCTCGGGAATAGAAATTGCCGGCGCCGGTGCAGCACCAGCCGCTGCCGGAGGATTTTGGCCCAAGGTTGGTGTGGGCGGAGCTGCAAACGCGCCCATGCTGATGATCAGCGCGGCAAGACTTAAAGGCTTAAGAATAGAAGTCGCTTTGAACATAAAAAATCACTTAAAAGTAATGACTGAAAATATGAGGCTCGCTAGAACCAACAAGCCTAAGGGAAATTGTGCTGAATTGTAACACCGCCAGCCCAGGATTTACTTACTGGTAAACCACGTGAGTTTGTAAAATGTCGATTTTTTGTAGCTGGTCGCGCGCAGTTTGCATGCTTTGCGCGTCTTTAAACGGACCAACCCGCACACGGTAGAGCTTGTTAGGCGGCTGCGATACATTGATAACTACAGGGTAAGTCAGCGCCTTGCCCACATTCGCCGCAAACTGTTTAGCCGAGTTCTCAACACTAAATGCACCAATTTGCAGGTATGTCCCTTCCGGTATTTTAGCTGCTGTATCTGAGGCTGCCGTGCCCAATTCCGTTTTGCTGACAATACCCGCCGCTTTGGCACTGGCAACTTCGGTTTTAGGTGCACGCAACAGCGGTGGACGGGGATCGCCATCCGGCACTACTACCTCCACCTCAACATTACCGGTTCCCATACGGGTAATACCCAGACGCTGTGCGGCAGCGTAGCTTAAATCGATAATCCGGCCATCATGGAAAGGGCCGCGATCATTGATACGTACAATAACGGTTTTGCGATTATCCAGGTTAGTCACACGCACATAGGACGGAATTGGCAGGGTTTTATGGGCGCCCGTCATGGAAAACATATCGTAAAGTTCACCGTTGGATGTGCGCTCGCCATTAAATTTGTAGCCATACCAGGATGCCATACCACGCTCTTTGTAAGCGCGCTCGTCGTCCATCAAATAATAGGTTTTGCCCAACACGGTGTAGGGATTTTTATTGCCAGCGATAGTGCGGTTTTCGTAGCGAGGAATGGCATCGGGTACATTCGACATATCGATTTCCTTGTCTGGTCCCCAATCCTTATCCTTGCCCTGGTAGCGGCCAGAAGAGGAAGATGACGAATCCGACGAGCCGGATTTTCCGGATCTACTCGAACAACCATCCAAAACCACCAAGGCCAGGATCAACACCGCCAGATAGCCCCACTTCGATTGCACTCGTAGCTGCACTAGTTTTTCCCCATCTCAATCTTGATTGCCTGGCTAAGCTGGTAAACCGCCATGGCGTACATGGGGCTGCGGTTGTAACGGGTAATGGTGTAAAAATTCTGCAGGCCAAACCAATATTCCGCGCCGTTGACGCCTTCAAACTGGAAAGCAATAACACGTGTAGTGGGCGGCAACCATGAGGTCGGGTTGATCCCCTGTTCACGCCATTGGTCAACCGTCAAGGTCGGCGGCACTATGCTATTGAGCTGCGGGGCGTCCATATTGTCAGCCGCATGGGCTTCAACGGTCACAGGCTCACCGGTTTTCCAACCGTGTTCCTTGAAATAGTTGGCCACACTGCCAATGGCATCGGCAGGCGTTTTCCAGATATCGGTAAAACCATCGCCATTAAAATCCACCGCCCATTTGCGATAGCTGGATGGCATAAATTGCCCATAACCCATAGCACCCGCGTAGGATCCTTTGAAATCCAGGGGGTTATGTTTTTGCTCGCGCATCATGATGAAATAATTTTCCAGCTCCGAGCGAAAAAAAGGCGCGCGCGGCGGATAATCAAATGCCAAAGTGGAAAGCGCATCAATCACGTTATAGCCACCCATATTGCGACCATAACTGGTTTCCACACCGATAATAGCGACAACAATTTCCGCCGGAACACCAAACTCTTTTTCAGCGCGCGCCAGATCCGCGCTGTTCTCGCGCCAAAATTTCACACCATTTTCAATGCGCAAGGGCACCAGGAAAATGGGGCGATATTCTTTCCAGGTTTTGGATTGCTCGGCAGGGCGGGAAATTGCATCCAAAATGGTCTGTTTTTTCTCGGCCTTGACTAACCAACCCGTTAATTCAGCGCGGGAAAACCCATTTTTTTCGACCATTTCGGCAATAAATTTTTTGGCTTCCGGATGATCGGAATAATCTGCATGGCATTGCAGCGTGAATGCCATCAAGCCGAAAGAACACCAACCGAGAACCTTGGAAAAACGTTTTATCATTGAATATCCACGCGTATTACGAGATTTTTTACACCAGCGTTTAAAAATTTAAGCGCACAATTTGATCACTTTTGCGGGTTCATCACCCGCTTTTGTTCAGTCGCTATCGCCATTAGGATTCCAAAACCGGACATAAGTGCCACAATTGCTGTTCCACCCTGGCTAATAAATGGCAAGGGCACACCTACCACAGGCAACATTCCCGCTACCATACCCATATTGACGAACACATACACGAAAAAAGTCGTGGAAATACTGGCGGCCAACAGGCGACCAAAGTTGTCTTGCGCATTGACGGCGATATGCATTCCGCGCGCAATAACGAGTATATAGGCAAGGATTAACAGGATTACACCCAACAACCCGAACTCTTCTGACATCACCGCAATAATAAAATCCGTGTGTCCTTCCGGTAAAAAGTCCAGCCGCGATTGCGTACCTTCCAGCCAACCTTTGCCATACAAACCACCGGAGCCGATCGCAGTTTTGGACTGGATAATATTCCACCCCGCCCCCAATGGATCGCTTTCGGGGTTAAGTAGCATCAGTATTCTTTTCTGTTGGTAATCATGCAGCATGTAATGCCACACCGGCCACAAGCTCGCCCCAAAACCGGCAAAGGCTATGGCGATATACCACCATTGCAAGCCCGCATAAAACAGCACCACCATGCCTGATACCAACACCAGGATTGCCGTCCCCAGGTCGGGCTGCTTGATGATTAACGCGGTTGGTACCGCAATTAATAACAAGGTAATGACAATATGCAAAAAGCGCGGCGGTAAATATTGGCGGCTCAGGAAAGCAGCAATGGTTATCGGCATGGCCAGTTTCATGATCTCCGAGGGCTGGAAACGAATACCACCCATACCCAACCACCGCTGCGCACCTTTTGCACCTATCCCGATTACCAGCACCAATACCAACAAAATAACGCCTATACCGTACAACCAGGGCGCCATGCGCCGCATAAAATCCACGGGAACCTGGGCGATAATAAACATCGCACAAAAGGCGACTGCAAAAAAACTGCCCTGTTTTTGGATTGCCAGCATGCTGCTGCTACTTGCGCTGTAGAGCACCACCATACCAAAACTGGCGATAGCAGCAAGCAGGAACAAGAGCACAAAATCAATATGCAAGCGCTGGGCGATACGATAGGAACGGCTGAATTCAATGCCCGTTTTAGGCATGCGCCGCAAAAAATCCTGGCTACTCATTACAAAAATCTGCCTTGTTGTGCATAGATTTCATGGGATTCATTTATTGGTTATCGGACGGCACTGCCTGGACACTCTCGTCAGGCGCCGATGAATCATCAGGTGTCTCATTGTAAAAGGTTTCTGCAGGTGCAGGAGCTTTGGCCGTCGCAGCTGCCTTATCGATTGGGAAGCCATACACGGGACCTGCACCCACGTAAATACCACGCAAATAACCATCAAACAGGCGACGCGCCAGCAAACTGGGGTTTTCTGACGATTTAAGGTGATCGTCATTTTCAAGGATGATGGCAATCGCAAGCTTGGGATCATCCGCCGGGGCAAAACCCACAAACAATACGTGGTCGCGCTGGTTAACCTTTAAAGTCCCCTTGGTATACCTCGCATCCTGGGCGATATTCACTACCTGCGCGGTACCTGATTTGGCAGCAATACGGTAATCCGCACCTACGCCAAGGTGATATTGGCGGAAAGTCGCAAGCCCACTACCGTAAACTGCATCCTCCATACCTTCAAATACCGCATCCCAGTATTCTTTTTTAATCTCGATATGATCATCCAGGATCGGCTTGGTTTCCACACCATCCACCGCTTTGACCAGGCGAGGCCGAAAACGATCACCACGGCTGGCGATAGTCGATACCATAACGGCCAACTGCAAGGGCGTTACCGCTACATAACCCTGGCCAATACCAATACTGACGTTATCGCCCGGATACCAGGGCTGTTTGTATTTCGTACGCTTCCATTCACGCGAGGGCCAAATACCGGGGCGCTCATTGGGAATATCTATCCCTGTGCGTCCGCCCAGCCCAAAATGGACACCAAAAGGATAAATATTATCCACCCCCATGCGCCACGCCAATTCATAGAAGTAGGTATCGCACGATTCAGCAATCGCCCTTTTCAGGCTTATGCTGCCATGTCCACCACCCAAGCCTGGGGTGTTCAATGTCCAGTCGCGATATTTGTGCGCACTTCCCCCGAGGGTAAAGTAACCAGGATCATTGATAGTGCGATTCACATCGGTAAACCCCAAATGCAAACCGGCCAGAGCCATCAGCGGCTTGATGGTAGAGCCCGACGGAAATTGCCCCTGGATAAAGCGATTGATCAACGGTGTTTCCGGCGATTCATTGAGCGCTTTGTAATCTGCAAAACTAATGCCCGTAACAAATAAATTGGGGTCAAAACCGGGATTGCTTACCGCTGCCACCACAGCGCCGGTTTTGACTTCAATTGCAACCACCGAACCACGGCGATTAGCCAGGGTTGTCTCCGCTTGCTGTTGCAGTTTCAAATCCAGGTTGAGGGTCACATTTTTTCCAGGCTGGGGATCAACTCGATCCAATACGCGAATCTCGCGGCCACGCGCGTTGGTTTCGACGTTTTTGCTTCCCACTTCACCGAGCAACACGCTTTCATAGCTGCTTTCAATGCCCGATTTACCGATAGAGTGAGTTCCGCTGTAAAGGCGCGTTTGTTCCTCGCTAAATTTTTCCAAATCCGATTCGCTGATACGGCTCACATACCCGATGGTGTGAGCGAACAAATCGCCATAAGGGTAATAACGCACCAGCTCGGCATCCACCTGGACACCTTCAAGGCGATATTCATTAACCGCAAGCCGCGCAATTTCATCTTCCGTTAAGCGGTAGCGTAAAGGGATAGGCTCCAGCGGATGGATTTGCTGCTTTTTCAGTTTGTAAAATTTTTCCAGGTCGGCTGGCGTAATCTCAACCAGGGTACGCAGCAAATTAATCGTCGCATCCAGATTCATGGTTTTATTGACGACGAGCGAGAGCGTAAAGCTCGCACGGTTATCTGCCAGCACCTCGCCATTGCGGTCGTAAATAATTCCGCGCGTTGGCGCAATCGGTTCAACATGCACACGGTTATGTTCCGACTGGGTTGCGTACTCAAGATAATTCAGGATTTGCAGACTGTAATAGCGATAACCCAACACGCAAAACAACATCAGCATAATCGCAACCATCACCCCCAAACGGATTTTAAATATCCGCGCTTCACGCTGGTGATCTTTAAAGTGATGGCTCTCAAACATGCGGGGAACAACTCAAAAAATTTTATGTAGGGTAATTTTAAAAAATTATTTTTGTAATGAAAGCGAGGCATTTTCGCACGGAAAACCGCCGTTTAGAAATGGCTAAATGAGGATTCGAGTACGAAAATAACGCAGCTAGCGCGCAAAAAATGAATTTATAAAATTGTCCTACTTATGATAGGGATGATTTTGCAAGATGGTGCACGCACGATACAGCTGTTCAATGACCAAAATACGCACCAGCGGGTGCGGTAAGGTCAATGGCGATAGCGACCATTTTACCGACGCAAGTGCAGATACTTCAGGCGCCAAGCCATCGGGCCCACCAATCAACAAACAATAATTAAAACCACTCATTTTCCAGCTCGCCAGATTTTCTGCCAGCTGTTCTGTCGTCCAGGCTTTGCCTTTTACTTCCAGCGCAATAACCTGTTCGCCTTTACCGATATTCGCCAAAATCGCCTCGCCTTCTTTTTCCATGGCTTTGGCGATATCGGAATTTTTTGTGCGTTGGGCGAGCGGTAATTCCACTATCTCAACCACCACATCGCGCGGCATGCGTTTGGCGTATTCAGCGTAACCCGCCTCAACCCAATCCGGCATTTTGGTGCCGACAGCTATGATTCGAATTTTCACTAGATCAACCTAACATGCACAACTAATCGTTACTGACGAAATCATTTTTAACGCCGTATTTTTAGTAGATTATTCCGCGCGGCTTGCAGGCGTCATAGACCAGAGTTTTTCCAACTCATAGTAAGCACGGGTTTCTTCTTGCATGACGTGCACAACCGTATCGATATAATCAACCAGCACCCAATCACCGCCTTCCAAACCCTCAATACCATTCGCGCGGAAACCTTTCTTTTTGGTTTCTTCAACCAGGTTTTCAGCGAGCGACCGTGTGTGGCGATTCGACGTACCGCTCACAATGATCAAAGTGTCCATTACATCCGTCAGCGTGCGCACATCCAGCGTGACGATATTTTTGCCCTTAAGATCATCAAGGGCGTCAATAATGGCTTTGTTTAAATCAGACATTCAATTACCTATAAGTTTTAAAAATAAATTTTCTTCATGGAGAGTCGTCATCCTTGCGAAAGCGAGGATCAACCAGACTGGAATGTCCAGTTTTTGTTTTACGTAAAGCTGGATCTCCGCCTTCGCGGGGATGACGATTCCCCTATAAATTCTAACGATACAAATTATGCGTATGGATGTAATTCCACACTGCATCCGGCACTAAAAATTGTGCCGACTTTCCTGCAATAATTTCTTGTCGAATCTCAGTTGCAGAAATCGGTAGCAAACGCAACGACTGCAACACAATTGAACCCGAAGGTTCATCATCCAAACTTTTTACATCGCGCAAATGTTTGGCGAGTAAATCGCACACCTCACCCTCGTCAGGAATACTCCAACCAGAACGCGCAACCACTGCAATATGGGCAAGCCGAATTAATTCCCGCCATGAATACCACGTGGGTACCCCTGCAAAAGCATCCTCGCCCATACACAGCACCAGACTCACTTCATCGCCAAGCTCTGCGCGTAGCTCCATCAAGGTGTCGTAAGTGTATGAAGGTTTATCGCGTCGTAATTCACGCTCATCCAATTGCAATTCAGGACAAGCCCGCAACGCAATCCGCAACATTTCCGCACGTTGATGACTACTGACTTGCGGTGCTGCGCGATGCGGTGGTTGGTGGCACGGCAACAGATACATTTCATCCAAAAACAGCTGCTGTTTTAATTCCAGCGCCATACGCAAGTGGCCGATATGGATTGGATCGAAAGTGCCACCAAAGATGCCGATTTTTTTACGCAAGGCAGATTAACCCCCTCGGTAATTGCTCCTGCATTACCCTACCTCCTGTTTCCCTAAAGTCGTCCCAGTCCCCTTTGAAAAGGGGGAGAGGCAAAAATCTCGCACGATTTACACAACAAAGGACATTAAAGCCCCTCCCCCCTTTTAAGAGAGGAGTTGGGAAGGGGTTCGCTTTACACACGCACGTGCCCATCGCCAAACACAACCCATTTTTGCGATGTCAAACCTTCCAGGCCAACAGGACCGCGAGCGTGAATTTTATCGGTAGAAATGCCAATTTCTGCACCCAGTCCATACTCAAAACCGTCCGCAAAACGGGTGGATGCATTGACCATCACCGAGCTTGAATCTACCTCGTTAATGAAGCGACGCGCACGTATGAAATCTTCAGTCACAATCGCATCCGTATGTTGCGAGCTGTAGCGGGTAATGTGATCTATGGCTTCATCCAAACCGGAAACGATCTTGATCGACAAAATAGGCGCCAGGTATTCGGTCGCCCAATCTTCTTCAGTCGCCGCATTGGCCTGGATGATGTCGCGGGTTTTTGCATCGCCGCGCAGCTCAACACCTTTTTCAGCGTAAGCAGCCGCCAAACGAGGCAGGATTTCCGCCGCAACCTGTTCATCGACTAATAATGTTTCCATTGCATTGCACACACCGTAGCGATGAGTCTTGGCATTCATGGCGATATCGAAAGCCTTGTTTAAATCAGCTTTGCTATCGATAAAGACGTGGCAAATACCATCAAGGTGTTTGATCACCGGCACCTTCGCATCTTTACTGATACGCTCAATCAGGCCTTTACCGCCGCGTGGAACAATCACATCCACAAACTCAGGCATGGCAATCAACTCGCCGACCGCCGCGCGATCCGTAGTTTCAATGATTTGCACTACCGTGCCTGGCAAACCGGCAACCTTCAAACCTTCTGCCAAACATGCCGCAATTGCGCGATTGGAATTAATCGACTCGCTTCCGCCACGCAAAATGGCGGCGTTGCCCGATTTCAGGCAAAGACTGGCAGCGTCGATAGTTACATTGGGACGCGATTCGTAAATAATGCCCACAACACCCAGTGGCACACGCATTTTTCCGACCTGGATTCCAGTCGGGCGATAGCTCATATCAGTGATGGCACCACAAGGATCTGGTAACGCAGCAACCTGGCGTAGGCCTTCAATCATGGCATCAATAGTTGCAGGTTTGACCGCAAGACGATCAACCATGGCCGGCTCCAAACCATTGGCTTTGGCCGCCGCCAGATCTTTCTGGTTTTCTGCAACCAGTGTAATACGGTTATTGTCCAACGCATCGGCTATCGCCAACAGGGCTTTGTTCTTCACCCCGGTAGATGCCGCCGCAATGGCACGGGATGCGTTGCGCGCGTTGCGCCCAAGCTCAGCCATGTACTCTTTTACATTCGCTACTTCTGCCATAACCCGCAAATCCACCATCAAAATAAAAGCAACCAAAATAGAAAAACAACAGGGCGGCGATTATACCCTGTTTACCGCATCATTTTGGGGTTAATGCTGAGTATTTATTAATCGTCCTGATAGAAAGCCGGAAGAATTTCAGCATGGATTCAGCTTCACGGACGTAATCTGCAAGTGAGCTTAAAAGCTCATTTGCAATTCCCTGTTAACTCTTGGTTATAGGAAAATTATCATGAAAAATCGTCTGTTTGTTCGCAGTATCCTGGCCTTCAGCATGAGCATGTTCGTTGCTGGCTGCGCCTCTGCCGATTACGGTTACAGACGCCATTATCAGAACGACTATGTTTATTCGTCTTATGACGCCCGCGACTATGGCGATTATGGCCGCGTATTAGACGCACGCCCTATCTATCGCCAGGTTGCAGTTGATGTGCCGCGCGAATCTTGCCGCGTACAAACCGTTGCCCGCGAAAGCCGTGGTGGCGATTCCTTTGGTGGAACCGTTGTCGGTGGATTGATCGGTGCGGCTATTGGCCACGAACTCGGTAATGGTCGCGGTGGCGCAACTGCCGTTGGTGGTTTGATTGGTGCATCAATCGGTAATGACGCCGGTAGTAACCGTACCGTGCGCTATCGCGATGAAGAAGTTTGCCGCACCCAATACCGCACTGAATACGAACAACGCATCATAGGCTACGATGTAAGTTATAGTTACAACGGTCGTATTTACCAGACTCGTACCGACCGTCACCCCGGTGACCGCATTGCGGTTTCTGTTGCAGTTCGCTCCAGAGGTTATTGATCATCTCTGGATTATTGATATGAAAGATTGAGTTTTATCGACCAGGAAGCGATAGTGTTCTGCAAACTCGCCGCGGCAGTGTAAGGTTAAGCATTCAAGATAATGCTATACCGGAATGAAACGCCGGAATTAAAACGTGGTAAAGAAATAAAAGTGCGAGTAGTGATAAGAGAGTTGCGAGGAACCATCATGCAAGCTTCCAACATTTTTTGCTTCAAAACCCTGCTGTCGTCCTTGGCGATAGCAGGTGTTTTGCTCACGCCTTGCGCCTTCGCTAAAAAAGATTTATTTGCCAACGATCCCAGCGCCAAACAATCTTTCCAAACCGAACAACTGGTATCGCCTGTTTCCAGCAGCAGTAGCAGTGCTTCATCCAGAGAGTCTGCACAGGAAGAAGCGCTCGCTGATATCATAAAAAATGAAGAAAAAGTCAAAAGTCCGGTCGCACAAGCCACAACTGATACTGACCCGGAACAGAAAAGTTCTTTTTTTGGAACCCAGTTTTCGCGCCTCAAAGGCCATTTGATTGAAGCTAAAGACGATTTATTTGGCAATAAAAAATCGGCTAAAAAAGAATCGGTTTCTGTGCCACAACAAACAGAGGCATCCCTAACCGACAATACACGCTCCAGCGAGGAGTCCCATTCGGAAGTTCCCACTATTTCTGCTGCAGAAGCCGCCCAGCGCGCCCAATCCGTGGCTGAAGGCCAGGTGATCAACGTGCGGAAATATCAGGAGGAAAACCAGCCTCGTTACGCAGTAAAATTATTGCAAAAAAATGGCCGTATGAAGACCATTAATCTGGATGCAGTCAGCGGCGCAGTCATTGAAGAAAAACCGATTGAAGAAACACCACAATAATTTGTATCACACAAGGAAATTGAATCATGCGTTTATTAATTGTTGAAGATGAAAAGAGTCTGCGCGAACAAATCGAGCAAATTGTTATCAGCGAAAAATACGCGTGCGATACCGCCGCCGATGGCCGCGAAGGTTTATTTTTAGGTAGCGAATACGATTATGACCTTGCGATTATCGATTTGGGTTTGCCGCTGTTAGACGGAACACAATTGATCAAACAATTGCGCGCAAAAGAGCGCAACTTTCCTATTTTGATCTTAACCGCACGCGGCAACTGGCAAGATAAAGTGAAAGGACTGGAAGCCGGTGCAGATGATTATTTAACCAAGCCATTCCATCCTGAAGAACTGCGTGCACGCTTGCACGCACTTTTGCGCCGCGCCAGCGGCCATGCAACGCCCGTCTTGCGTTACGGCCCGGTTGCAATCGATACCAGTGCGCGCCGTGTGCATCGCAACGACCAGGAAGTAGAACTCACCAGCTTTGAATACAACACACTGACTTATTTGGCGCTGCACGCGGGAAAAAATATCTCCAAAACGGAATTAACTGAGCATTTGTATGCACAGGATTACGACCGCGACAGCAATGTGATTGAAGTGTTTGTTGGACGCTTACGCAAAAAACTGGACCCGGATGGCAGCCTGAATTTGATCAGCACGCAGCGCGGTCTCGGTTATCGTTTTAACGCAATTAAAGACTGATCGAGCACTCGCACGTGCTAAGCAGAAAATTGATGTCGATTCGGGCGCGCTTGTTTTTTGCATCGGCGCTCTTGCTGCCCGTATTCCTCGGCGTCACCGGTTTTTTCCTTGATAAAGCATTCCAAACCAGCTTGATTACTGCCGAACAAGCGCGCTTGCAGCGCAATATTTATTTACTTTATAGCGCCGCAGATTTACCCATAAAATCGCTCAAAAGAAATGAAAAACCACGCTTGGTTATGCCGAAAGAATTGCGCGATAAAGATTTCGAACGCATTAACTCCGGGCTTTATGGTTATCTTTTCAATGAACAAAAAGAATTGATTTGGCAATCCAATTCAACATCATTGCAAACACCACCAACCTACGATCAAATCTCGCCAGAACTCAATGCCGATCACTCCGCAGAAATTATTTTTGAGTTTGATAATGACAATTATTTTATCGCTTATTCAGATATTTTTTGGGAGGTTGCCAAAAACCGTGAAGTTCCATTTCGCTTTGTAGCTGTACATGACAGCGAAGATTTTATTGCCGAAAAAGATGCCTATCGCAACCAACTTTGGCAGTGGCTTGGCGCAGTGGGAATTTTATTGTTGATCGCACAAACGGCAATTTTGCGCTGGGGCTTAAGTCCGCTTAAAAAATTAGCCATAGCCCTCAATGCAATGCAAAGTGGCGATACCCGCGATATTGAAGGCGATCATCCCGATGAGCTGCAGGATATTGTCGAAAATCTCAACCAGGTACTCGCACGTGAACAGGCATTGCGCCAACGCTACCGCAATAGCCTGAGCGATCTTGCCCATAGCCTGAAAACGCCGCTTGCGGTTATGCAGGCAAAATTAAGCCAGGCCTCGGCAGATGAGGAGTTACAACAACTCGCCGCCGAACAGGTGGCACGCATGAACCAGGTTGTTACCTATCAGCTCCAACGTGCCGTTTCCAGCCAGCAGCAAGGCAGTCATCAGCGCGCGGATTTGGAACCCATAGTCCATCGTCTATTAAACGCATTGCAGAAGGTTTATGCCGACAAAGGTATTGAGGCAAAAGCCAGGCTTGCAGCTCATTCCCTATTTGCGGGCGATGAACAGGATTTAATGGAAGTCATTGGGAATATCACTGAAAACGCCTTTAAATATGGCAAATCCCACGTCCTGGTACAGAGCGAAATCAAGGATAAACATCTATATGTCACCATCAGCGACGATGGCCCGGGCGTGCCTGTCGAACAGCAAACCCGCATCCTTGAACGCGGCCACCGACTTGATACCAGCTTGCCAGGACAAGGTATTGGCCTCTCGGTTGCTGCCGATATAGTGCACAGTTACGGCGGCAAATTAAGTGTCAGCCAGTCCACATTAGGCGGAGCACAATTCCAGCTTATCCTACCTCTGGCCAGCTAGAAACTGTCGTACTTATAACCAAAACTTCTCCAAATCTGCGACTCTGTGCGACATATCGCACAAGCATCATCTCATCTGCCTTACACAAATCTTGGGAATTGCCGACTATTGCTTGGGTTAACAACAGCGAATAATGGCATCCATAGTGAGTCGTTAAGAACCCACAGACGACTACAACAAAACACCAACGTTAAAAGATCGCCACCAAGAGGATCACATCATGGAGATGAGAACCATGTCATCGAGAACTTGTATCGCGGTAGATTCAACTTGTGACCTACCGGCAAAATTTATCCAGCAGCACAATATTGAAGTGCTGCCTATTTATATCAATTATGACGGCGGCCAGGCGATGGATTATCGCGATCCGCAAACCATGCTGGATTTCTATAAAAACCATTCAAAGAAACAATTTGGTTTGGCGCAATCCGATCCGCTGTCCGTCAGCGATATGACGCATATTTTAAAAGAGCGCTTGTTGCCCAATTACGATTTAGTGCAAGTGGTTACCATCAACAGTAAAAAAAGCGATGTTTACAAACGCGTTTCTGAAGCGGCTTTGGTCAATGAGCCAAAATTCCGCGAGATGGAAAAAAGTGAAGGCCGCACGCCATTCCGCATTCGTTTGTATGACAGCATGTCCATGTTTACCGGCCATGCCTTATTGGTTTATGAACTGGTGAAAAAAGTTCACGTTGAAAATTTGCCGCTGAATAAATCCATTCGCGCTATCGACAATATGCGCGACCAGGTTTACGGTTATTTGATTCCAAATGATTTGTCCTACATGCGCGACCGTCGCCATTTGCGTAAAGGTGACAACAATATTTCATGGATTAATTTTAAATTGGCCAGCGCGTTAAACCTGCGCCCGATTGTGCAATTGCATCGCGGAGCTACCGATAAAATCGATACGGGCAAAGGTTTTTTAGGTGCACTTGAAAAATTATTTGATCACGTCCGCAAACAAATTAAACAAGGTTTGACGAGCGATGTTATCGCCATGAGTTACGGCGGTTTACTGGAAGAAATTAAAGACGAACCTGTGTTGCTACAATTCCGTGAGTTTTGCAAACAACATGACATTAAAACCATGTTATCAATGATGAGCATGACAGGCGCGATTAATGTTGGGCCAAAATCTTTTGCATTGTCATTTGCGACGGATAAAGATTTGGTTTAATTCTCACGCTAAAGATTAGCGCAATAAAAAGCCGATCATTGATCGGCTTTTTATTTTAAACATTACACCTCATAACCATTCGGATTTTTTTCCTGCCAGCGCCAGGCATCCTGCATCATACGCTCCAAACCAAATTTGGCTTCCCAACCCAATTCATGTTTGGCCAAATCAGCATTCGCATAACAACTTGCAATATCGCCAGCACGACGAGGAGAAATTTTATAAGGCACTTTGCGACCGCTCGCCGCTTCAAAAGCACTCACCATTTGCAGCACGGAATAACCACTGCCAGTGCCCAGATTGTACGCACGGCAACCTGCGCCAGTTTTGTCCAAACCTTTAAGCGCAGCAACGTGGCCCAACGCCAAATCCACCACGTGGATATAATCACGCACGCCGGTACCATCAACCGTATTGTAGTCATCGCCAAACACCGCAAGCTGAGGTAATTTCCCAATCGCAACTTGCGCAACATAAGGCAACAAATTGTTAGGGATGCCTGCGGGATCTTCACCAATCAAACCGCTTTCGTGTGCACCCACCGGATTGAAATAACGCAGCAGCGAAATATTCCATTGGTTGCCTGCCGCTTTGGCGAGATCGCGCAAAATATCTTCCACAATTAATTTACTGCGGCCATAGGGATTGGTCGCTGACGTCGCAAAACTTTCATCGATAGGTACGCTGACAGGATCGCCATAAACAGTCGCTGACGAGCTAAAAATCAGTTTCCAGACATTAAATTCTTCCATCACCTCAGCAAGCGATAAGGTACCCGCAACGTTGTAGCGATAATATTTCAACGGAATCTGGTTGGACTCACCTACCGCCTTCAAGCCCGCAAAATGCATTACGGCCTCGATAGAGTGCGCCGCAAAAACGTTACGCATTGCATCTTTATCATTGATATCAACTTGATAAAACACCGGCGCAAAACCGGTAATGCGCTCTACTCGCTTGAGCGATTCCTCTTTGCTATTGCACAGATTGTCGACAACAACGGGCAAATAACCACTATTAATCAGTTCGACGCAGACGTGGCTGCCAATAAAACCCGCGCCGCCAGTCACTAATATAGCGGGACGAGATGATGTACCGGATTGAGTCATGAAAAAGATGTCCTTGATTACCAGGTGGGTGCATTAAGCAAGTCGGCAGTATACCTGTTAATCCCTTTGCTGAGAATAAATCATATTATTCTTATTTAGCTAAAACTATTTATTCACCAAATAAAAAGGGCAAGCCGTAGCTCGCCCTTTTTGGATGTAACCGCAAAAATACGCTTATTCGATTGGAAGGGTTAAATTAACCACGAAATGAGCTTCTTTTGGAGCACCACCATCATTGTCATCAATAACCTTACCAACGGTGAAACTCAACTTGCTGTTGTATTTGTAAGTTGCGTCGAGATGGGAAACACCATCTATGCTTCCTGAACCGCCATCTTTAAGGAAATGTTGGCCATATTTAATACCAAATTTTTCAAAACTCAATTCAGCAGTTACATAACTGTAATCTTCAGAAAATGCAGGATGATCCGCATTGATCGCATCGTAATAAGTAAGTTTGAATGGACCGTATCCAATGGTTGGAACAATTTCTACATAATCACCCGGATCTACCGAAGGAGATTTATACACGCCAGGAGAAACTTCCCACTCGCCTTTAGGATTCGCGTAGTTATAAGAAACAAAACTAACGCCGTAAGTAAAATCACCAGCCGCACCTGAATAACCGGCATAAATGTCGTATTCAGTTCCCAAGGTTCCATCACCAGACGATGTCCATAAACCTGCAATAAAACCATTGCTGCTTACATTTACATCAGCAGATAACGCAGCACCACCACCCAGATCATAACCACGCCAGTAGTACATGTTGGATGCACCCACACTAGCCGCAATTTCAGCATGCGCAGCAGGAACAGTAAAACCAGCCAAGGCAGAAAGTGCGGCACTGGCAGCAACTAATTTTTTCATCTTCATGAGTAAATCCCCTAAGTATGTTTCTACATTTAGTTTTTGAGGCAGCCGAACCATTTAGCACGACATGACTGTAACTTTGCAGATTGCACGCCAACTTTGGATTTCCTTTATCTATCATGAAGTTAAATAATAAATACTATCTTGCATACAAAATAATATACTTTCATAAGCACTAGATTGGAGCACTCATCCGCACGAATACGAGATGAGCCGCACCAAATAAGCTCATTTAAAACGATGCACATCATCCTTTAACTTTTGCAGTGGATCATCGCGCCAGGTATTTTTCCGTAAAGCAGAAAAAAACCAATTCCCAGCGGATAAATCCAGATATAACAATAATGCAATCACCACCAAACCGGCACCCAGCCAAAGTTGCACACTCAAAGACTCATGCCCAACCCAGGAGCCTAAAACCAGTGCCAGAATCGGCGTCATAAATGTAATAAGTGATACTGCCGTTGGTGACATATTGGCGAGCACATAAAAAAATAATGCCGCGCCCAATAACGAACCGAATATAGATAAATAACCGACAGCCACAAGTGATTTAGTGGAAATAGCGGGTGGAATATGTCCATCCATATACCACCACATCAACAATAACGCGGGTAATGCAAATAATAATGTTCCCAGCGCTTGGTTAAATGCATCCACACTTACATTTAATTTCTTTACCAACACACTGCTAAAACTAAATAAAAAACACGACAACAAAATTCCTGCAACACCGTAAGCTGCACGCAAATTAAATTGCAATTGATGATAAAAAATTACAACTAAACCCGTGAGCGCCATAAGCAATGCAAGAATACGCCGCACACTAAAAGGATTATGTTTAAGCACAATTAATGTCATCAAGCCCATGACGAAAGGCGACAAGGCAAAAACAACGGCAACCAAACCGGAAGGAATAAATTGGGCAGACCAATAAACCACAGGCATGTTGGGAAAAATACCAATTGCACCGGCCGCATAAACTTGCCATGCACCTGTTTGCGCAAAAAGTTGGCGACGAAGCAATAAATTGATGGCAAGGCCAATCAAAAGCGCAATAGACATGCGCAACAAAACCGCAGCGATAAAGCTTAAACTATCGCTACTCCATTGAATGGTAAGTGGTGTAGTGGCCCAAATAAGCACTACCGAAATATACGCCAATAAAACTGCCATGTGCCTGCTCCTTTACCTGGCAACAAAAAATTTGCAATAAAAAACTTATTGCGAGTTAACAGGCAGCAAGAGAAAACGCGCGGCAATTTTTTGGATAAAAACAAAAAGGCCGCAGGTTTTATGCTGCGGCCTTTGATATATCGAGAATATTCTATTTCAATTTCATTCTCTCAAAATCCGCAAACAAATAAACATGGCGACTGCCCAAAACAGGGGTCGCACAGCGCAAATTCGTTTAGCGGAATGATGTAAAGACATAAAATTTATTTCTGAACGTTGAAGATGTATCGACTCTAAAGGATACTTATAACTTTCTCAACCCCCTGACTTAAATAAAGAGGGATTATTTTTTTATAAGCGTAAATCACCTATACTTCCGCACATTCCTTTGCAGGCCAGTTTATGAAAACTTATCTCGTTGGCGGCGCAGTGCGCGATAAATTACTCGGCTACCCTTTTCACGAAAAAGATTGGGTCGTTGTAGGTGCCACACCGGAAATCATGGAGCAACAAGGCTTCACTCCGGTTGGAAAAGATTTTCCCGTTTTTTTGCATCCCAAAACCAAAGAAGAATATGCATTGGCACGCACCGAGCGCAAAACCGGTCGCGGTTACGCAGGCTTCAGTTTTTATTGCGGTGAAGATGTCACACTCGAAGATGATTTAATTCGCCGCGATCTTACCATTAACGCTATGGCGGAAGATGAAAACGGAAATATTGTCGACCCCTACGGCGGCCAGAAAGATATAGCAGATAAAAAACTTCGTCATGTATCCGATGCATTTTTGGAAGACCCTGTGCGCATTTTGCGTATCGCACGCTTCGCAGCACGTTACCACCATTTAGGATTTACGATTGCCGATGAAACCATCGCACTGATGCGAGAAATGGTTAATAACGGTGAGGTTGATCACCTTGTCTCCGAACGTGTGTGGAAAGAGATGGAGCGTGCGCTTGGAGAAGCCGCGCCCGATATTTTTATCCAAAGCTTGCGCGATTGCGGAGCGCTTGCGCGGTTGCTTCCAGAAGTTGATGCGCTTTTTGGTGTTCCGCAAACAGCTACTTATCATCCTGAAATAGATACAGGAATTCACACACTGATGAGTTTGCAACAAGCCGCACGCATGACAAACAATATCTGCGTGCGCTTTGCAACGTTATTACATGATTTAGGTAAAGGTACGACGCCAAAAGAAGAATGGCCGCGCCATATCGCACACGAAGACCGCAGCCTTCCGCTGGTAAAAACATTATGTGACCGCATTGGTGCACCAAAAGATTATCGTGACTTATCGCTGATGGTTGCGCAGTTCCACACCCATTGCCATCGCGCCCTGGAATTAAAACCTGCGACCGTTTTGAAAGTATTGCAAAATACCGATGCGTTTCGCCGCCCCGACCGTTTCAATAATTTTTTAATCGCCTGTGAGGCTGATGCTCGCGGACGCACAAGTTTTGAAGACCGCGAATATCCGCAAGCACATTATTTTCGCGACGCACTTAAAACCTGCCAATCGATAAACGCAAAAGAAATTAGCGCGCGTGGATTTACCGGCAAAGAATTTGGCGACGAAATCAATCGGCTTCGACTTGCTGCCTTGAGTGACTACAAAATACAATTCAATCCAGATAACAATTTAGATAACAATCCAAATAAATCGGGACAATTATGATTCGCACACAACTCCTCACCTCTCACGGCGAATGGTTAACGGGCAATGAAGAATTAATTACGCGTTGGCGAGCAGAAGCGAGCGGCTTTATCTGGATTGATTTGGAAGGCGAACGCCCTGCTGACGAAAAATCTATTCTGCAATCACTGGATTGCCATCAACTTGCCATTGAAGATGTACAGCGTTATCGCCATCCACCAAAAACAGAAACCTTCGAAAATTACACCTTGATTTTATACCGCGGTTTAAGCGAGTTTAAAAAAGATCTCACCTTCAAACAAATGACCATTGCACTCTTTGCAGGTGACCGCTGCCTTATCAGTTGCCATCAGCGTCCATCGCGAGGAGTGTCTTATTTTTGGGAGCATGCACACCGCGAAAACCTATTGGTAAGCCCCGGTTTGTTAGCATCAAAAATTATGCGATTCTCCGTGGGTTGTTATCTGGATTCCATTTTGGAGTTCGAACCCTTCCTGAATGAAATGGAAGATTCCATGCAGGAAAAACCCAATGACGAAACCATGCGCGAGCTTATCGCCTACAAATCACGCCTACGCAAACTGAAACGAATTTTTAGTTATCACGAGCGCTTGGTCACCAATTTATTAAAAGACATTCCGCAACGCTTGATTGATGAAGATGGTGATATTGAGCACGGCTTGCAAGATTTATTTGAACGTTGCGAACGCTTGAACAGTTTATGCACCATGTATTTTGAAATTTGCGGCGATTTGATTAACGGCTATTTATCCATTAGTTCACACCAACTGAACAACACCATGAAAGTATTGACGGTAATTACCGCAATCTTTGTACCGCTCACGTTTATTGTGGGTGTCTACGGAATGAATTTTGACAACATGCCTGAACTACACTGGCATTATGGTTATTTTTATATCCTGGGCGCTATGGCAGTGTTTGCCTGCGCCGCAACGGCGTTTGCTTACAAACGCTGGTTATAAATTAATTTTCCAAAGCGCTTGCGCATTTTTGTCGTACGACGCCCATAATTCCGCATAGGTTTTTTTTAATTGTGGATGCACTTCATTCGGTGCAATTTCTGACAAAGGCAATAGCACAAAGGCATTTTCAATAATTTCTGCGCGCGGCAATACAATGCCCTCTTCTACACCGACAAAATTACCGTAAGTCAAAATATCTATATCTAGTGTGCGTGGACTGTATTTTGGGCCCATGCGCACACGACCGTGATCATTTTCTATTTTTTTTAAGACATCGGATAAGTGCGCAATACTTAAGTTTGTTTGCAAGGACACGACCAGATTATAAAAATGACTGCCTTTAAATCCCACAGACTCACTTTCATAAACCGGGGAAAGGATTAGTTCACCAAAGGTATTGTTGAGTGCTGCAAGTCCGGCACGAATATTTTTTTCCCGCTCAAGATTACTTCCCAAACCTAAAAATATTTGTGTCATTCCGGCTGTCCATATTTTTTTCCGCGCTCAATAATCAAACCAACATCGCGCGCGGCACGCACAGCACCCGCTTTGCTCACTTGCAAACGAACCCACGGCACATGGAATTCAGTAATAATTATTTTCGCCATTTCTTCGGCAAGGGTTTCAATTAATTGCGGCTGGAAACTTTCGACAAATTCAATCAAGCGATCTGATACTGCTTTGTAATTTATTGCATATTGCAAATCATCCGTTGCGGCAGCCTGGCGAATATCGGTTGCCATGTCCAGATCAAAACTGAGCGTTTGTTTGATCTGGCGCTCCCAATCGTAAACACCAATAATCGTGTCGATACGCAAATCGCGGATGTAGACAATATCCATAAAAATAATCGCCAGTTAATTAAATTAAAGCGGAGGCAGGCTATCGAGCGGCCAACGTGCTTTGACATTCACAGCCAAACTTTCATGCTGGTTGGCGAGCAAACGCTGGCAACCTGCATAGGCAATCATGGCGCCGTTGTCGGTGCAAAATTCGTGGCGGGCATAAAAAACTTTTGCGTTAATTTTTGCGAGTGCAATTTCCAGATCTTTACGCAACTTTTTATTGGCAGATACGCCGCCTGCAATCACCAATGTTTTTAAACCAGTTTGCTCAAGCGCGCGTTTGCACTTGATGACCAACGTTTCGACCACAGCCGTTTGGAATGCGCAGGCGATGTCCGCACAGGTTTGGTCGTCGGGCAAACCATTTTCCTGTTTGTGCGCAGCGACAGTGGTAAGCGTAAACGTTTTCAATCCGCTAAAACTGAAATCCAGGCCAGGACGATCCACCATGGGTCGCGGAAATACAAAGCGCCCCTCAACACCGGATTCCGCCAGTTTTGCGACTTGCGGGCCGCCGGGATAATCCAGGTCGAGCATCTTGGCGGCTTTATCAAAGGCTTCGCCCGCCGCATCATCCAAAGATTCGCCCAGCAATTCGTAAATACCAATGGCATTCACTTTAACTAGTTGTGTGTGTCCACCGGAAACCAACAAAGCCACAAAGGGGAATTCTGGAGGATTGTCTTCCAACATAGGTGCCAGCAAATGGCCTTCCATATGGTGCACACCAATTGCCGGCACATTCCACGCATAGGCCAGCGAACGCCCCATGGATGCACCCACCATCAGCGCACCAATCAATCCAGGGCCAGAGGTATAGGCAATGCCATTGATATTTGCCGGAACCGAGCCGCTTTCTTCCATCACTTGAGTAATTAATGGCAGGATTTTGCGCACATGGTCGCGCGAAGCCAATTCCGGTACTACGCCGCCGTATTCCGCATGCAAGCCGATTTGACTGTAGAGCGCATGGGCAAGCAAGCCCCGTTCGCTGTCGTAAACAGCAACGCCGGTTTCATCGCAGGAGGTTTCAAGACCCAGGACTCTAATGAATGAGGGTGTTCGCATGGAAGATCAGGTGCCCTATCTGTCAATCAGGGTCGCCATCATAAAGGAGATGGACCTGTAAAAATAGAAGTTTGAACGCTTTGGGTTGCAGCATAAAGCGGAAGCGTATAGAATCCGCACCCCTTGGATAGATCCAGGTATTTATCCTCAAGACATCATTTTTCAGAACGAAACAGGTCTCAACATGCCTTCAGTAAAACTTAAAGAAAACGAACCATTTGACGTAGCTTTACGTCGTTTTAAACGCGCTTGTGAAAAAGCAGGTATTTTGGCTGACGTTCGCGCTCGCGAATGCTATGAGAAGCCAACCACTATTCGTAAACGTGACGCTGCAGCTGCTGTTAAGCGCCACGCTAAAAAGGTTCAACGCGAATCTAAAAAGTTTACCCGTTTGTACTAAGTTACAGCTGGTTTACCGCATTGCTGCTCCCGAGAGCTGCAATGCCGCGTTACAAGTGATGCCTTGAAGACCGCGAATTACTGAGTAATTCGCGGTTTTTTGCTGCCTGGAATTTGGCCTTTATTTCAAGATATACAGCAAGTACCATCCTGCCAAGCCCAAATCCTTTTAGCAGGGAGTCGTCATCCCGTAGGGGTTCAGCGCCCTTAAATCTTAAATAACAGTCACTGGATCCCTGCGGGGATGACAATTCCCAATTAAACTCGATTCTCTTAACACTTGCTTATAGTATCCTCTCTAATTCTTTCGACCGATACCCATAAAATCCTATGTCCGGCATGATTCCGCAAAGTTTTATTGACGATTTGCTCGACCGCATCGACATTGTTGATACGGTGGACAGCCGCGTCAAATTGCGCAAGACCGGTAAGAATTACAGCGCTTGCTGTCCTTTCCACGACGAAAAAACCCCCTCTTTTACCGTGAGCCCGGACAAACAGTTTTACTACTGCTTTGGCTGCGGTGCGAGCGGTAATGCATTGGGTTTTGTGATGGATTACGAGCGGCTCAGCTTTCCGGAAGCGGTCGAATCCCTCGCCCGCATTGCAGGATTGACCGTTCCCCGAGAAGTCCAGAGCGAAGCGCAAATCAAACGCGAGCAAGAGCGCAAAAGCATCTACAGCCTGCTGGAAAAAGCCGATGAGTTTTACCAGCAGCAATTGCGCCATCACGCCAGCAAACACATGGCGGTGAATTACCTGAAAGGTCGTGGACTGGACGGCAAAACCGCAAAAGATTACGGCGTGGGTTTTGCGCCGCCCGGCTGGGATAACCTGCTTAAAAGCTTGGCTGCTAATGATGAAGACAAACATCTGCTGATTGAAGGCGGCATGCTGATCCATCACGACAGCGACAAAAAGCTCTACGATCGCTTCCGCCATCGCATTATGTTCCCCATCCGCGATATTCGCGGGCGCGTGATAGGTTTCGGTGGTCGCGTCCTGGGCGATGATAAACCCAAATACCTCAACTCGCCGGAAACACCCGTTTTCCACAAGGGCCAGGAATTATATGGACTCTACGAAGCACGCCTTGCCTATCGCGACTTACCACGCCTGCTGGTGGTCGAAGGCTATATGGACGTGGTGAGCCTGGCGCAATTTGGCATCCGCTACGGCGTCGCAACCCTCGGCACAGCCTGTGGCGAGGATCATCTCGAAAAAGCCTTTAAATATACCAACGAAGTCGTGTTTTGCTTTGATGGCGATAAAGCCGGTCGCAGCGCCGCACATCGTGCGCTTGAGGCGTCGCTCACCACTATGGCGGATGGCCGCACGGTGAAATTCCTCTTTCTACCGGAAGGCGAAGACCCGGATACCCTGGTGCGCAAAATCGGCCCGGAAAAATTCGAAACCATGATTTCTATGGCCGTTCCGCTGGAAGACCAGCTCTTCGACACCGCCGCCGAAGGCTTGAACATCCGCACCATGGAAGGTCGCGCCACTTTCAGCAAACGCGCTGCGCCTATGCTGGATAAACTTCCCAAAAGCGTATTCCGCGAATTGATGTTTGAAAACCTGGCCACCCGAACAGGCCTGAGCCGCTCAATCTTGCAAGACCTGGTGGTTGAAGCAGAGAAAAATCCGGAACCCAAACCCGAGCCCGTTAAAGAGTCACCAAAACCGGTACGGGAACCCCGGGCGCCCATACAGCAAACCCATATCCAACACGCCATCCAGCCGCAAGCCGCGCCAATTCAGGCACCGCCGCAACACGACGAAGATCCGGGCTGGACAGATTATTACGGGAGCGAAGCGCCGCCACCCGGCTATGATGAATATTACAGCAGGCATAACGCCCGCTCGATCATCCAGGAACCAGTTTCCCCTTGGAATAGCGCCAGCAATCGCATGCTGATGACCCCGGCACAAAAAGCCGTTGCCTTGTTAGTCGCAACACCGAGCCTCGCGGCACTTGAAGACAACCATGATAACTGGCTGGAAAACACCGACGCTGATGTACAAATGCTCGGTCGCCTGCTAAAAGTCCTGCACGAGCGTCCGCACTACAATCTTTCGCATTTGATCGGCTACTGGCGCGGCATTTACGGCGAAGTTGAAACAGAAAAGCTTGCGAAAGTTGCCGGCAGCGATTTGCTCCAGGCCGCCAATGCCCTGAGCACTACGCGCGAAGATAAAGCTGCAAAAGCCGATTACGACAGCGAAGCCGCCTTCAAAGGATGCCTTGAAGCCCTACATCGCCAGCAAAACCAAAAAAAATCGGCCAATTCCTTGGAAAAACTCAAAAACACCGACTTCACTCAGCTGAGCAAAGAAGAGCGTGACCAACTAATCCGTGCAGCACTCGCAAATAAAATATCAAAACCTTGATTTGCTGCATTTAAATTCCCAATGGCACCCCCATCATGGGTAATACAACGCATTTGACAAGAAGTACAGCGCCTTTGATGAACAGTACAAGGCATTTGCGGTCACTTCGCTAGAATCCGCCAGCCCACTTGCGTTATAATCCCGCGCTTTGCATTTCCCACTCACGTTTCACAGGGTCAATTAATGTCTGATGACGCTCAAGAAAAACAGTCCCGTATTAAAGAGCTGATAGCCCGCGGTAAAGAGCAAGGCTACCTCACATACGCTGAAGTTAACGACCATTTACCAGAAGATATTTCAGATCCGGATCAGGTTGAAGACATCATCCAGATGATTAACGACATGGGGATTCGCGTGTATGAAACCGCGCCCGATGCCGACACCTTGTTGATGACCGATGGTGATTCCGCTGCCGATGAAATCGCCGCCGCCGAAGCTGCCGCTGCCCTCGCCGCCGTAGAAACTGAAGCTGGCCGTACCACCGACCCCGTACGCATGTACATGCGCGAAATGGGTACCGTGGAATTGCTGACCCGCGAAGGCGAAATTGTTATCGCCAAACGCATCGAAGAAGGTGTTCGCGAACTTATGCACGCCGTTGCTTACTGGCCCGGCGCAGTACAACACGTCCTCAACGAATACGCATTGGTCGAAAAAGAAGAGCGTCGCCTTGCCGATGTTGTTATCGGCTGGCTTGACCCCGTCGAAGAAATTCCTGCAAGTCTCGTTGATGAAGATGCCGAAATCGAAGTTGCTCCCGCTGCAGGTGCAAAACCTGCCAGCGATGATGAAGACGAAGAAGGTGGCGCTGCTGAAGATGAAGAAGAAGCTGTTGCCGGTGTAGATCCGGAAGAAGCCAAAATTCGCTTTGAAGCCCTGCAAAAGCAACAAGACAAAGTAACCAAAACCCTGGCCAAATATGGCTATGGTAGCAAGCAAGCAGAAAAAGAATTATCGGAACTGGGCGACTTGTTCAAATTCTTTAAAATCCCTGCCCGCCAGTTTGAACCGCTGTACACCAAAGCGCGTGAAACCCTGGAAAACGTGCGCAAAGCCGAGCGTTTGGTGATGGATTTGTGCACCCGCAAAGCCCAAATGCAACGTAAAACCTTCATTAAAGAATTTCCTGGAAACGAAATTAATGAAGAATGGCTGCCAGATTTAATCAAAGCCAAAACCGAAAATGCCGACAAACTGCAAGCCGTGTTGCCCGACGTTATCGCAGGCCAACAAGCTCTTGCACACATTGAAACTGAAATCGGTTTAAGTCTCGCAAGCATTAAAGACATCAACCGTCGCATGTCGATTGGCGAAGCACGCGCGCGTCGCGCCAAGAAAGAAATGGTTGAGGCCAACTTGCGCCTCGTAATTTCTATCGCCAAGAAATATACCAACCGCGGTTTGCAATTCCTCGATTTGATCCAGGAAGGCAACATCGGTTTGATGAAAGCGGTGGATAAATTCGAATACCGTCGCGGCTACAAATTTTCGACCTATGCGACATGGTGGATTCGCCAGGCGATCACCCGCTCTATCGCCGACCAGGCACGCACTATCCGTATTCCTGTGCACATGATTGAGACTATTAACAAACTCAACCGTGTATCGCGCCAGATGTTGCAGGAAATGGGTCGCGAACCAACACCGGAAGAACTCGGCGAACGTATGGACATGCCGGAAGATAAAGTTCGCAAAGTACTGAAAATCGCCAAAGAGCCAATCTCCATGGAAACGCCAATCGGCGACGATGAAGATTCGCATTTGGGGGATTTCATCGAAGATACAACCATCGTTTCCCCTGTTGAATCAGCAACAATGGAGGGTCTTATGGAAGCAACTCGCGAAGTCCTCGCCGGTCTCACCGCCCGCGAAGCAAAAGTATTGCGTATGCGCTTTGGTATCGATATGAATACAGACCACACGCTGGAAGAAGTCGGCAAGCAATTCGACGTAACCCGTGAACGTATCCGCCAGATTGAAGCCAAAGCATTGCGTAAACTGCGCCATCCATCGCGCTCCGATCATTTGCGCAGTTTCCTGGATGATTAATAGAAAGTGATTAATTGATCATCAAACGAACAAAACAAACCCGCCCAGTGCGGGTTTTGTTTTTTAGCACAATCAATAAGTTACAAACTTTTTACCAGAGCACACAAAGACTATAGCCACATCCAAAACAAGCCCCTATAATGCGCGACTCGCAAGCAAGCTTGCATCTTCTTTTAGGGCCTATAGCTCAGTTGGTTAGAGCATCCGACTCATAATCGGCAGGTCACTGGTTCAAGTCCAGTTGGGCCCACCAATTAATAAAAAAGCCCTGTAGATTGTTCCTGATACTGTAATGTGGCCGCTCTGGCCACATTACAGTATCAGTGATACCTAAAGTGGCCAAGGCCGTTATACCGCGGCTAAGACGCTTATGGTGCTTTTTGGGTTTTTTTGTTTCTTGAAGTCTAGGTTGGCCACTTTGGCCAACCTATAACATCTGCACTACTCAATGTGTCACAACTTTAATAAATCGAACCTTATCGATTTTTAATGAATATTTGCGTAAGAAATTTTTTAGAAAATCTCACACCAATTGTGGACTGCAACGAAATCAAAGCTTTTACTTGCTCCGCGGTTGGCGCTTTTACATTTACCACCTCCCAAGCATGATTATTTTGGGCGCTCCAACATCCAAATCCATGATCTAATCTTACAAAAAAGATTTTTCCATCATCCCATTCAAGCTTCAAGGTTCGTCCGTGTGCAATATCGGACATTGCCTTAATATCAACATCAATCTGAAGCCCCATATACGAAAAGTAATCTTCTATCACTGATATTCGAGTGTTATTGTCCGGCCATTCTGCATATACACCAATGTGTCTGTCGCTAGGACGTCCCAAGCCAGTAAAAAGGTTAATTACAGATGGATTCCATCTATACCCTAGCTCTAACCTCAACGAATTTATAACCTCGGCAAATAGCAGCAATGCCCAAGGTGACGAAATGTATCCATCTGAATACGATATGTGAGTAAGCTCAGCACTACCGAATACAGTTTCCTTTAATGAGGTATCTTTATTTAAAATTGCTGTCCAAAATTTTTTGCCAAACGTAGATAATTGGCCATCGCATTCTGTTGACAATTCAATCTCGAAATCTCCAGAAATTGCTTTTGCCACCAATTGATTTACATTTAAAAGTTCAGTATCTATAACAGATAGATCTTCAGTTAGGATTCGATAAGAGCTATTTATATACCACCATTTTTCATTTGGTGTATTTATTTCCAGGCCTGAAACACCGAAAGAAATTGCAACGTCTTGAGAAGTAACAGATTGTGCTAACAAAGAGCCAGTGCAAACGGATGATATATCAAGTTTTGCTACTGAAAGAACAACTCCCATTTTTGATAAAGCATAAAGATCTTCCTTATCCTCAACATTCAACTCATTCAAGTCTGGACTTGGCAGAACCAACTCCACAACATCGAAATAGTTTTTCCAAGTTAAACAATCTTCTTTTAGCTTTCCTGAACTTACATTCCAGTCTTTATATTTACCACCTGCGAAAAGCTTTAATTGCTTAGCTCCAGCAGCAGCTCTTGCTAAAATCTCGCTAGATATTGCTTCAACACAATATACGTTTTTCCCATCAAATAATTTTGCTTCTATTGGCATATCCAAAAATGGTAAGGCTTTAGAAAGATACTCAATAGCTAAATGCCTATTTAATAATTCTGCATAATATCTAGTGTCATAACCAATTAAACATGATTGGCAGGCACTACCGCACTGAGCTATACATTCAAGATATTTATGCGCAGTTTTGAACATAGTTTCCAAGTGCTTTGGTGCTTGGGATGAGAACCCAGCACCACCGCCAGCAGTATCATAGAGCGCAATCGTGGCCACCGGATAACTACAACCCAGTAGCATTGTAGGTTTAACGGTATAGCCAATTTCATCCGAATTTATACCATGACAGTCAGCAAGTGATTGGCGAAGAGCAACCGCTAGTGTCCACAATAATTGATCATTTATTTCATGTTTTAGATAAGTATTTTTTGTGGGATCTTTAAGGTATAGCTCAAAAACATCAGTTTGATCTGTCGCGCCTAAATGTATGCCCGCCTTAATTGCATACTGTTCGTCACTGCCTTCGCAACGAGAAGCGGTTTCACCATTTGCACGCCCCTGTAATCTACCGTGAGCCTCACCGGGTTTTAAGCTATGTGGAAAATCACCGTTTAGCAGCATTGAATCTGCTTTACCACAGTGCAAACAAATTGCATAACCAGATCCGTGTAGGCCAGAAGAATGAGAAAAAATATGGCCCTGAGAGCTTGCACGGAGGGAGCCCAGTAATGGTTGAAAAAGCGGGACCAGTTCCGCTTTTGCGGTAACCCATGGCTGCTCTACGGGAACATAAGTTTGAGTGCTGACATCGTTTCTTGGAGAGCTATAAAATTCAACCGCGAAGCCGGACGGCTCTAAATATTCCTTAATATCTTCATAACGCAATTCGGCACCGCAAGAATCACAGTGATTGCTAAATCCACTGGACGAACAGTTCCCAATGTCGCCGCACTTTCGGCAGCGCCATTCCTTTTTAAGAATCTGTGCCTCAGAAGAAGAATCTGGAGAGAAACTGTTTAACAAAATTCCTGCAGATTTATAGACCAAGCCATCGATTACAACTTCCGCACCAGGTGCATATTCTCTAATGGCAACGGCAATATCTCTAGCTGGTCGCTCTTTCATTCTGGCGCGATTATCAATGCGTCCTGATGATTTAACATACTTACCTTGCTTGTAATCAGAGACGGAATAGTTATCAAAAGTAACAATACCAGTAGGAAAGCCGTAGCCAGGTAAAAAAGCCTTGGCCGCTAAAACCGACAATAGATAATCTTTACCCAATGCGTTTAAATCAAACTCAATTTTTCTTTTAAAAGGGTCTACTTCTGGTGCATTCGCAAGCTTCAATTGTTCCTGTTTAAGCTTCATGAATTCAGGCAGCCAAGAGTCTTGCGCAATCTTTAAATCTTCGATGCTTTGCTCGACAATATGTTTATGGCTACAGGATGCCAAAATACTACCCTTAATAATTTTCTGGATACCTTCCTGAAGTCGACTATGTTTTATTTCAAATAACATAGAGCTTAGCCATCGTGACATTTTTTCAATCGGCGCGTTATTTTGCTCTTCTGCGGTAAAAAACCATTCACAAGTCAATGATGTAATTTCCGTTTCGGTTACCTTTGAAACCTCTTTAAGGAAAGTAGATAGCAACAAGGCATTAATATGCCGTTGGACGATACGGTTACTGTTTAATGTTATGTAAGGGGCTTTGATAATAGTAGTAAATGGCCACAATGGATCGTTAAATACATTTCGCTCATGCGGATTATCTTTACACATGGTGAATGCGACAGCTTGGGTCTCGCCTCTACGGCCAGCACGACCTGCACGCTGTAAATAGTTGGCGGGATGTGGCGGTACATTATTCATTGCAACCACTGATAAACCACCAATATCCACACCCATCTCCATCGTAGTGGAGCAGCACAAAACATTAACCTTTCCAGTTTTAAACTGTGCTTCGTAAGTTTTTAATTTGGATGCTGGCTGTTGTGCTGAATGCTCCGCTGCACGGAAAAACCCGGAGCTTTGCACAACCTTATCACTTATGTCCGTCCATAAATTCTCGGAGCGCAGGGCTTGAATTTCAGGCTGAGATGAAATCCAAGTATTTGCAGCGGATTTACGTTCATTTTCAGATGAGTATGTAGATGAATTTTCTTTGTATACAGCTAAGGATATTTTTCGGCATGTAATATTTTCTAAGCTACTTTTATTGGGTAAATAGGGCGAAATCGCCTTGAATGTTGAATCTAGTAAACGATTTGTTATTGGGCAAATCCAAGCTTCGGTACAATTTTTAAATGCTATCTCGGTTCTAGTCAAATGAAACTCAAGCGATTTTCCCGCCAAAGGAACTAATACTTGACGACTTTGTGTTGTGTTTGACTTTATATCTGTATAAGTGTGAACTTTAGTTAGCTCAGCCCATGCAGCACTCAAACACTCATTTATTCGGTCAATATGATCAGTGTTTTTTATATCTAAATTGCATGCTGCAATTAACAAGCGAACTAATCTATGCTGTGAGGCCTTTCCAACTAGTGGCCAACGCTGTATTCGTTTTGATGATGTTGATTCTTTGGAGTCGTACTTAACAACAGTTTTAGGGAATATTTTAGCTCCCATCATTCGCGTCCAGTCATCTGGAATATCGATAATGCTATTTTCACGAATATAAAAATCTAAAATAACTTTTAAATAATTTTTCCAGTCTTCCAGTGTTAGCGATAAACTTTCCCAAGCGGAAGGAGTTTTCGTAATAAGTTCTAATGCAGGGTATTCAACTGCCACCAAGCCAAGAGTTTCTAAGCTGTTTTGTCTTTTAGGGCGGCGAGAAAACTCTCGCAGCAGCAAGATTTCAGATAGTGTCCTCGCGCCAACTTCATCTTTAAAAATTAAAGCAATTAGATTTCTATAATAATCAAGAGCCCACTTACCAATATCATCACTCATTTGAAGCCTATTGACAGCGTCATTCCAAGATAATAACTCGCCCTTGCCTAGGGACTGAATTTCATCATATAACTTCGCTGCGTTAGCTTCATAATCCGCTGCCATTGCGGATATATCAGGATTATCGGACGATCGTAATGTATTGGCTTTAGATAAAGCTGCTGAGAGCATGCGACTTTTTTCTTCAACAACGTTTGTCGGTAGTGTTAGAAGATTGTTAGCCGCACCATGATAAATAATACTGCGAACACTATTTCGTTCTGAATCTTGTTGCAGTTTGATTGAAATACGAGCGGTTCCTTGTCGGCTATCGGTAAAAGTTATTAATCGCTTTCCGCGAAATGGACGATCACTAGCATCGTCACTTTCTTGGCAAGCATCTAACAATGTGGGTGCAGCAGTGCTAATAAAAAATGGCGCACCTAATAATGCTCTTCTGTAAAACAATGTCTTACCATTAGTATGGCCGCACTCAACGCATTCAGGATGTATTAATGAATTGATATCGATTAGATTTTCATCTGAGGCGACAAGTTCACCCTCGTGATTGATTGATAACGGATAAGTATTTTCTCCTGATTCATCTACCTTAGGGCTTATAAATATATCCTCTGTAGAGAATTCTTGAACCGGCAAATCATCGGCATCCACCTCATCAGAGGATTCAGAGTCAATACTGAATTCATCTACACCATCATTACTTTTCTGTATTAATTTATTAATGCCACGAATACCATGCAAATATGGAGTATTGCAATCCGTACAGAAAACCAGTTCGAGCACCGGTGCTCCGCATTCACAGTGCAATCGGCGCTGAGTATAAACCCGACCAAAAGGCCAATTATTTGCCAAGCTTGTACCAATTTTTTCTTTACACTTGATGTCAGTGCAACACCATATCCCATTTAAAACTTGCTGAAAAAGATGGGCTCTTAATGGTAAAAAAGGTTCTCCATCTTTAGCAGCATCTTTTTTATCGCCCCCTGGCTTTATGGTATGAGAGCAGATATCTATCCACTCAATAGCTTCTGAATTGCTAGATGAACTAAATACGCTTTCACAAATCTCTTTGAGAGTTGCTGGTTTTTTGTGTTGTACAAAAAAATCTCTTAATTTTCTTGCCTGAGAATTTCCCGCAAGTAATTGATAGCGTTTTTCTGAAGCAGAATCTCCGCTATCTATAGCAGACAATTGAGACGCACTAAATATATTAGCCTCGCCTTTTGGTATTGGTGGTACTTCTCTCTTGCCGCCAATAACTAGAACTTGTTCAATATCAATACCGGCCAAACTTGCGAGGTATGTTTGCAGCTGAGAATTTGCTTTTGCATCTCCAATAGTTGCAGATGTTGCAACAAATCTTACGTCTTTTGATTCCACACCGAAGGTATACAGTACCCTACGCATCAATAAAGAAAGTTCGGCTGCCTGTGACCCCACATAGGAATGAGCCTCATCCAATACAATCCAACGCAACTTTCCGTATGACTTTTTAATAATCGGCTCATCAATCTGCCGGATAAGCATATATTCCAACATTGTTGCGTTGGTAACCAATATGGGAGGAGGCGAATCTCTAAGTATTTTGCGTGTCAAAACCTCATTAGGAAATTTGGCTTGATCTGCGTGTTTGCTCTCTTCCGTATTACCGTTATAGAGGCAGAACCTAAGCTTATCTCCGTAGGCTTCAGTCCAAGCCCGTAAACGATCACGTTGACTATTAATTAGAGCATTGAGAGGATAAATAAATAACGCACGAACTCCCTCAATTTGCTGAGCGGATTCTTCAATCTCAGCGGCAATATCATTGAGGATGGGCACCATAAAACATTCTGTTTTTCCTGAACCAGTTCCGCTCGTCACTACAACAGAGTGAGTGGTGTTGGTTAACGTTCTCCACGCCTCCAATTGATGCTTAAATGGATACCAGTCTCGACCGAACCTATGATCTTTATTGTTATCCATAGCCGTCACCAAGGAGCTTTGCAACAACCCCTCAGCCACAAGATCATTCATCGTTTTATCGCCTTTTTCCCACGCAAAAGTCGCCTCAAATACGGGGCCTGCAATAAACCTAGTCTTTTTATTATTTCCATTTAATTCTTCGACAAGGTGTTGACGAAGATCTTTATTGGTTATACCCAATATGCTAACAGTTGACTCGCTTGCCCTATCTGCAAGCGTTGTAATTATTTTTTGATAATAATTAGTTGCGCTCATTTATTACTCCATATTGATTTTTGACATAGAGCCACTGAGTAACAATTGAGTAAATATCATCAAACCAATCATTATCAAAATCTCTGATGCAATTTATTTTAAATATTTCTGACGAATTTAATCCAAGTGGATTTTCAACATTCGTGATGGTTTGCATTGCGAGCAAAAATGGCAAAAATAGCGTACTTTGTTGATATCTATGAGCTGCGTTAACGTCTATATCCAAAAGCCTTGAATACAGCTTAAATAACTCGCTCACTTTGTTAGTTAATATGTACGGCCATTCGCGATCGGCCATTTTTGTTAAAAGCGATTGTTGCTTTGAAAATACAATGGCATTAATAAAATCATTTCTTCTTTTTTTTGTAGCTTCAAGTTCACGAGCATTCGTACCAAGCAACTCCAAATTAAGGATTTGAATTAAGCCTTCAAACGAGTGCCCAAGAGCGCCGATAAGATTAATTTTTTTATTTAGTAGATCGGCAATCAAGTCCGCATCATCTAGATTTTTTTCATACTCAGCTTTGAGCCTTTGCATGGTGTCTCGCCATACAGAAAGCGGCGTAAGCTCCCACATAACAGGTAACTCCGCTTTAATTTTCTTAATCACGTCATTTTTTGTGCCGAGTAATAACTGCGCCATAAATTTTGGTTCCGTTACAGCTACGCTCCACAGGTCGAAGGTTGTTAACGGTAAATGGCTGGTGTGCTCCCAGAGACTAGAAATATAATCCCAGCCGGAATGGTATTTGTCTTCGGCCATTTTTATAAGTACTTTTCTGATTGCTGCTTCACGTTCAGGCTCACTTTCTTTCGATATCGCCGACACGAGCTCGCATTCATAGCCACGTGAGTTTTTACCGCTGACAGGAACAAGCCAAAGCACCGGACGAAATTGTAACGAGGAGTCTTTTGATGGAAATAATATCCATGGACCACCATCTCTGTTTTCCACATCAAATGACCAGCGCCCCGTAGCTACACCTTCCGAGCGCTGCGGGATTAACTGAGGTTGTTCCTTGTGCGGTGCCGTTAAATTGATAGGAATAATATTTGTATTGGTTACAGATTCTAATTCTGCATTAGTTAATGAATGATTACTTAGCTCCAGCCTCCCTGTCCTATAATCCACCTCAAGGGAATGAGCATACTGTTTTATTGTTAGTGCGATTTTTTCTTGTGAATCGACAAAAAGTACAATCCGAACAGCTGCATCTAAACTTCGGCTTACACTCAACAACCGAATTATAGTTTCCTTCCAATCATTGACAGCAAGAGTTGTTATATCACCAGCTAATGAAATTTCACTTTTTAAGTAGATATCTTGCCGCAACTCATCTTTTACGTTGGTATCAATCAATTTAAATTCTAAGTATGCTTTCTTGCCGTCTCTATATCTATCGTCGTAATAATGAATACGGTACCCGTATAACCCCTCTAAATATAGATTGGAGGCATTAGTCACCTTTTTACCTTTCGCATCTCGTAAAATGGCTCCGCGAGCGGGAAATGGCAGCGTTAAAACTATATCGCTTTTGTGCCCAGTAGCTTTCAAAGAAATTTTTATGTTGCTCGGTGGGATGTCTATAGCCCTAGCTTTAATAGAAACTCCATTAGCAATTAAATTTTTTGTGATGTGAAGGTCTGAATTAATAATTGATATATCCATATCATCGATATTATTTAAAATAATTTCGCCTGATTTAGCGTCAGTCTTATCAGCCTTTAATGAAATAAATAACTTACTGGGCAGGATTGCAATTCTCTTTCGCAACACAACAATGTCATCGCTACCTAGCAATCTAATCTCATAATTTCCCGGAGCGACATCCTTCACTGAATACCATGGCACATCACTACCAATAGGCTTGGCAATTAAATCAGATGATCCTTTATTAACGATTTGACCCGTCAAGGAATTTAAACTTATTAGCTCTGGGATTCCAACATAGGTTTCAATTGGCATAGTTGCGTAAGACAAGTACTTGCCTCTAAGGTCGTATTGCTGAGCCGAATCGACTTTCCCTACTGACAATCTATAACTTTCAAAATCAGCCTTGCATATAATCACACCATGTAACTTATAAATATTGCCTTCGAATATTTCTCCACAAGGACTTACTGAGCTCCCATCTTTACAATCTAGAGTAAATCTATTTGGGATATAAGCAAATACACTTTCCTGGCTTGTTGATTGAGTCGCAGTCCCCTGAAGCACCCATTTTTCGTCGAGCTTTTTAAATAGCCAAGGAATGTCACAATCAAGAATAGCTGTTTCAATTATTGGTTTTGAATGTACAACTATGCCTAACGATTTTAAATTGAATGTGTATGCTGATAGTGCATCAACTTCAGTAATTTGTGTTTTTATACAAAACGTACGCAATACAATCTCACCAGATTTTTGAGTCTGTATTGCGCGACCAAGGGGATGGACTTTTCCGCTAGAAGAACACAACTCCATATCTAGATTTGCGGGCAATTCAACATCACTAGCTAAGCCAATATTTTTCAATTCGATAAAAGCAGGGATATCGACGCTAAGTGTAATTTCGGGCCTACCGCTATCAGCTCTTATTAACACTCTTTTCAGCTCTACAACACTTACAGATTTTATTTCAGTTTTTGCTTCGGAAGCAGCTTGAATTAAATCGCTTAATAGTGCGACAGCTATTTTATCGTTAATAGGCAATGGGAATTTTTCGCGCCAAACTGGTAATATCGAATCTAAATAAGCGGTCGGATTAGCTTGTTCATGTAATTTATATTTCTCCCTTAGGTCAACGGTAACTTGCACCATGTCAGTTAAGATAGCTGTGACTTCATTTCCGCGAAATGCACTTGGAATCAAGTCATTATAACTTTCAATAAGTGACTGAATGGAGTAACCACTAGCGATGTGTTTTTTAATAACTGGCTTTAATATTTTTTCCAGCCATCCTTTTGATTCGGTTAGCTGATGTAACGGTAGTCCACCTTCAGTAGCAATAGTTCCCAAGTACCTGCGAGATTCATTAAAAGTGCGCACCTCTCTACGCCAACGCTGTAATCCCAACTCAACAAGATCATTACGCCGTCCGACACTCAAATCTTGATGATCCAAATCTATTGAAGAAAATATATCTTCCCAGCCCCAATTTCCTCTGTAATGTCTACGCCACCAATCAGCAGCGTAGATAACAAAAGCTGCATCCCAGTGCAGCATGTTAGTAATATTTTTTATTCCAAACATTGAGCTTAACTTAAGCGACTCATACAACAATTTATATTCATCGTCAGTTACTCGATACTGATACAAAGGCCTACCATCCGGTCTTTCTAGATTATGCCTTGCCAACAAAGAGTTGAACCATTCCAGTGGTCTCATGCTCGTCTCACAATAATTGTAGTGAAAAATAGTTTTTATTAATCTGCAACAGTAGGCCTAACTGGGTCATTTAGTGCTGGTTAACTTCAACCTTATTTAGCTTTAAGTTCTTTGATTTTTATTTGGAAAGATAAATTGCAACCGACGTAGTTACAAATCGCTTGCCCGTGCTATTGGCAGCAACAGCAAAGCCTATAAAAAATAATGCTAATCCAATTAAGCCTTTTTGATTTATCGCACCTGAAATACTTGGTAATAAAAATTGTGCCGCGCCTAAAATTATTATAGAAATTAGGGATATCGCAGTCGCATCGCGATAAAGCAAATACGCTTTGTGCACTGACGCTACCTCAAGCTCATTAACAATAGGTCGATATATTTCTTTGTACCAATATTGATTCTGCCGAAGAGGGTTGTTATTTAATTCTCCAAAATCGGCTATTCGACTTTTCAGCAATTCAAAATCAATTCTCGAATCCGCTTTCGATAATTCGATAAAACGGTGTCCTGGTAGGGCACATTTGAAACGAAGGAAAACCAAGCTATTTTTTATATCAGTTGGCAGAAGAGAGCTAAACCATGCAGTTACTACACTCAGAGCTAATGTCGCTCCTCCGGTAGAGGCTAACGAATTAATCTGTGACAGATTAATTGTGCCCTGAGTTATAAAGTAAGCAGCTAGCAGCTGCAATAAAGCAAGCGCAGATAGCGGTACGAGGTTTTGTGTTTTTAAGGAAATCGCTCCCATAATCAAGCCTCCTCATCTTCGTATTCAAAGTGATAAGGTTCTGGTTCCAATGCACTCCAACCATGCCTATCTGGAGCATCATGAGTGTGGCAAATTCCTTTTCCTCGGGTAGCTAGTACCTTAACGCCTCTGTGCGTGAAAGCATTTAACACAGCTTTTCTTGGATGCTTAGGTTCCCCACCTTTAGCGGTTGATGCTATGGCAGTAATAGAGCGAGTGTGACCGTGAGGGACTGGTTGGCCAATAAGGCGATTCAAAACCTTAGGGCCGATGTTGCGACGACTACCATGATGAGGGATTTGAATAAAGCAAAGGCTTGCTCCACTCAAGCATTGATCAATTTGATCAGCAGCGTGTTCAAGAGCCTGAATTCCGGCATCACCGGTGAGTACTATGCGGCGGTTATCAACCACCAATTGAGTAATTACGCTGGAGTTGTTTTTGGCAGACGTCACTGCATTATCATCAAGCTCATCATCGCCCCAAGTTGCAAAGAAGCGCTTTAGTGCAGTAAATGCTTCAGCAAAAAAGGCCTCCATTTTCTCAAGTGGCTCAGCAGCTTTCTCAGGCATTCCGTCGAAATCAGGGATTAGCTGTTCATAATAGTCTATGGAAGGGCCTAGCACCTTTAGGCAGCCACTACTATCCTGCAAGCCTGTGAATGGCTCTTTCACAATGACGCCGTTCTTTCTAGCCAATTGAATTAACGAACAGGCTTTTTCCATGTTCTCCTTTAGCCGCTCACCAAGACTATTATCTGTGACGCGCCCGTCTGAGAATTTATCGGCTAGATCCTGGTTGTGATTCCACGGCTGATGAATCCATAATTCTCCAACTTGTAGCTCACTTATGACTGCCTCAAGACCATTGATATGATCTTGATCTGGATGAGTGCTGATAACAATATCAACAACCTCAGTATTGAAGTGCGATCTAATATGTTCGACAAGCGCCGTACCAGTTGTTTTGAAACCGCCATCAATAACAACAACAGTTTGTTCTTGTCGCGAGCCATGAAGATTGCCGAACCGAAGCGCGATTGCATCACCGCTTTTAGATTCGTCACCTACGCCTAAAAAGTCTATTTCGTAACCCATTTTTTAATCCTCTACAGTTGATTGACATAAGGTATATATCAATCACTATGCCAATTTTTTAATTCCATATATTTCAATGAGTTACGGTATTTTTACGATTAGACCTCTTCGCGATCAGTAATTATATTTATGTTTGTATAAAAATTTTTATTACATGGCATTACGCAACTGCCCCATGCGTATCTACATTTTCATTGATGCTCTTAATCCTCCGGATTAGCTCAACAACATTACTTTCATCAAAGTAGGCGTAAACGCTCTCATCATGCATGTCGGTGAAGGGCGGCTCAAAGATGTGGGCAATCTCTAAAGTGCCATTGCTCATTAGATAATTGATGATTTGATTAACGAATTGGATTTGCTGGCTGGTGTAGGTGCCCTCATCCAAAAAGTCACTGAATGCCTCTTTAGCGGCGTTCATGTCTAGGCCGATAAGTTCACGGATAAACTTACCTAAGGGTTTTGATTCTAAAACCTTCTCACGGTACAACACCTTATCTGCCATACCGCTGGCATTTAACAACAACTCCTCCAGAGTATCCAAATCGCTTTGAGTAATTGGTTTGTTGCGCTTGAGCTTTTGTATAGTTATTTGATCTTGATGATCTTTAATATATTGCTCAGTTTTTTTGCGATACTGAGAAAGATCCAATGAAGCGGTGTAATTAGAAGGGGTTACATCACTTACGCCTTGCACTTCATCTTCAAAATCAGTGTACACCACATATTTTTCAGCTTTATCCAAAGCAAACATTAGGTTGCGAAACTTCAAGCGAATTTCTTCAAGTGCGGGCAACGCTATGTGCTCCCAAAACTCTATGGTCTGCACTGCTTGAATTAAGTCCAAGTGCTTTTTAACAGCAGGGATACTGGTTTTTCCTTCTAGTTGTTGTGCAAACTCCATTACTTGAATGCGCAACTTCTCAGGAACCATGCCTTTTTCCAGCAAAGCTAATTGCATAGTGAGTATTTGGTTGTCGAATCGATTGGCCAAATTATTACTCTGTTCATCTGAATTAAATGGCTCAGCTTCTGTCGGCAGATGCGCAATATGGTTTTCTAGCTCAGAGTGTTTGGTGTCGTCGATATCGTTCCAGTTTTCACGCTTTAAAAAGGGCTCGATACTTTGGCGACTCGGGCGCACGATAAAATTATCAAGGTTCATGCCCTCAACCTGATGGTGCAGCAAATCCAATGTGTAAGTGCGCAACTTCTCCAGCTGAGCGTGCAGATTTTTTTCTGCCGGAGTGGCAGGAGTTTCGCCCGTTATATTATTAATAGCCAGACTCAACTTAATGCGTTTATCAAATAGCTGCTGACTAATAGGCTTGGCCAAAGCCGATACCAACCCATTAGGGTTTGCATTAAAGAATTCAAAGTTCTGGCAGTAATCAAACACTTTGAACGTAGTTTTGTGATCACCAGGCCCAAATAGATGTGGGCACTTGCGCGTGCCGCGTCCAATCATTTGAGTGAACTTTACTTTTGACTGCACGACTTTATAAAAGACGAGATTGACAACTTCAGGTACATCGATCCCGGTATCCAACATGTCTACCGAAATAGCTATGCGTAGCTTCGGATTTTTTGGGTCGAAAGCTTGTCCTTCCTCCGAGAACTCATCAATGAGGCTTTGTGCATAAGGATTTTTGTAAGTAATGACTTGAGCAAGCTTGCCCTTCCACTTCTTATAATTTTTATCAAAGACTTTCTGTAGAAAGTCAGCATGATCATTATTCGCAGCAAAGATTATGGTTTTGCCAATAACATCGCCGCCCTCTACATGTATGCCTCCATGTTCATCCTTACTTAACAGCTGCGCGAACATAAGCTCTGCGGTGTGCTTATTAAAAAGAAACTTATTAACCTCCGAGGGGAGCACCTCATCTCGCTCAGCAAGTTGTTCTTTTTCATCCCACTCTGCCTTTTCTTCATCACTAAGCTCGGCGTATTTAACACCTTCCCGAATAAATTTAGTCGCGACCGATATTTTTGTCGGCGGAACTAAATAACTCTCAGCGTAAGCACTTGTATCCTCATAGGCATAGGTCGGGATACCATCTTGAAGATCGAATAGACCATAGGTGTTTTTGTCTATCTCATCTTTTGGAGTGGCGGTCAAACCTACTAACAAGCCGTCAAAGTATTCAAAGATTTGCTTATATTTTGAATACACCGAACGGTGAGCTTCATCCACAATAATCAAATCAAAATGCCCCACGCCAAAAGGCCGCTGCTCTGCATCGCGATCAAGTAAGTTTTTCATGGTGGGATATGTTGAAAAATATAGCCTGCTATCAATGCTGCCTTTCTTTAAGCTCGAATCGAGTAAGGTGCAACTGATACGTGGAGCCAGCTTTACGAAATTCTTTTTAGCCTGAGTAAGGAGCGCATTGCGGTCTGCCAGGAATAAAATGTTTTTTACCCAGTTATGCTTGGTGAGTAAATCTACCAGGCTGATGATGGTACGAGTTTTACCAGTGCCAGTTGCCATAACCAACAAGGCTTTGCGCTCATGCTCTTGCTCAAAATGCTCCAAAATTTTTGTAATGGCGGCCTTTTGGTAATATCGATCCGTAATATCATTGTCGATTAATTCGGTCACACCTTGCTGACCATAAAAAAAAGATATGCGATCAGTGCGGCGCTTAATGAGCAGTTCAAGTTCTTCTTTAGTGTAGAAACCTTGTACCACTCGGGGAATATATTGGGTGTCATCCCATAGGTGGGTTTCGTAGCCGTTGGTGTAAAAAATAATGGGACGAACGCCGCATTGTTTTTCCAAACAATCAGCATATAGCTTGGCTTGGGCTTGACCTGCTGTTGGGCTAATACCAGTGCGCTTAGCTTCTACTATCGCTAACGCTGTGCCATCGTCGCCCCACAAAACATAATCTACCTTGCCATTACCGTTTGGGTTCTGGGGTGAGATGGGCATGTCACATATGGGGTACTCCCGGTCTTTCGTGTCAGCAAGTTGCCAGCCAGCTTCTCGCAGCAAAGGGTCTATTAACCAATGGCGAGTTTCTGCTTCGTTGTAGTCGTGTTTATCTTGCGCTTGTTTGCTATCCGCTACAGCTTGCGCAATGCGTTGCTTCAACGCCTCATTTTCTGCCTGTAAAGCAGCGTTTTCTTTTAGGCGCTTTTCTTCCTGTTCCCGTTTTAATTTATCACTCTCGGCTAACTGTTCTTTAAGAGACTCAATTTCTCTAACCGTCATCATCGCCAGTTTTGCATCTATGGCGACCGTTTGCGGCACAAGAGCTTCGTCGAATTCAAATGGACCAAAGCTACTGCGTTCTAAATCCGGTGTATAGGTGCGAGCAAACCAATACAGTAAATGATGCAACTCTTTGACTGCTTGCAGCGCTTCGCGTTGCGGTGGAGTGGCGCCGTGCACGGCACTGTTGCCGATTTGAATAACGAGCTTAAGTTTTGGAAAGAGCGAGTACTTTATGTTTTCTTTAAAGCCTTTATCGTGAATCAGGCTCATCAAGCCTTCATCATGTTTGGGGCGAACTAAACGGTTGTCGATATCAAAAACCGTTTCTACCATTAACTCCACACAATTACGCGCATAAAAGCAGCTTACACGCGGATCGCTTTTAATTGCGGCTTCCGCTTTTTTGGCGCGAGCTTGTAATTCAGCACAGGCATCCCAAACAGCAAGAAAATCAAAATTGGATTGTGCGTGGTTAGTCATGATAATTCCTTTTAAGCCGCCCTATTATTTAGATTTAGTTCGCCTCTAAAGGCTTTCTGCATTAATGAATTAAAAGTACATTCATGATCATAAATAATTTTTTCATTTAACAATCGTTTATCGTTTATTGATTCAATAATTTCGATATATTTTTTCTGTAGCTCTAATGGAGGAACCAAACATTTTAAGCTCGAAACGTTTGAAGTGCTCAAAGTATTTAAGCCCGACGTTGTCTTGCTCATTCCGAGAAGCTGCCTTTTTCCTGATGAGGAGTTTGTATATGCACTAATATAATCAGGCAGAACTCGATCTGAAGGTCTAAACCTGATCAAATGATTTTGATGAACGCATAATGGGATTTCATTTTTCCATACCGACGACCTGCCAACCTCGTCTGGATTTCCATGACCCTCAACAAATAAGACATCACCAAAATTTAATTTAGTTTTTTCTATTTCGTTTTGAGTCACGCGAATGGTTTTAATCACATCGAGGTTTAGCTTGTCTCGATAGACATTTGCAACCCTTAGATATGGAACTTCGATTGGATTAGATGATCTTTTACTTGTCACTTGCAATCCCCCCTTTATCTCACCAAGATCAGATAAAGTTTCAATCACCCATCCCTTCGGATTGCTAACTGGATCACCAAACATATCAATAAACACCGCCTGAACAAGATTATTAAGTTCTTGCTCCATTTGCTGGCAGTCTTTGCGCAGTTGGTCGGCCTTTTCCAAAATTTCGGCGATTTGTTTTTGGATTAAAAGTGATGGGAGTGGAATTTCTACCTTGCTCAAACCTTGCCTTGTAATTTGAGGCTGAGCAGAACCAGATATAACATCGCTAAAACCTCTATTCTCCAAACAGTATTTTAAATATTTTATATCGACCAGCTTTTCATCAATGCAATCGAAAGCCATCGCATTCCCATTGATGTATGATTTTGAATCTGAAATATGGATGTTTCCACATGTGGCGCCGCGACAAGTAATCATTACTGTTGGGTGTTCATGGGTATATGAAGAGTAAAATCCAATTTTTCCATTCGCTCCATATACAGGGAAACCATCTTCCAGTAATTGACTGGTGGAAATAGTTTTCCATTGAGTAGGACGACAAATTGAATTGAGGCCGACCATCGGAAAAATCACAGCAATCCCTCCAGCGTCTCAACACCTTCCGCCATTTTTTTCTGCAAACTTTTTATGCGTTCTAAAATCACTTTTGGATGATCGTATTCCACTTCTTCGTAAACGACTTCTTTGTAGCGACTCAAGCTAAGGTCGTAGTTATTAGCTTCAATTTCTTTCAGTGGAACCATAAAACTTTGTGCAGTACGTTTACGGCGAGCTTCTGTTGGCTTGCCTTCTTCGATAGACGCAAAACGCGCAAGCACATCCGCAATATTGCTTTGCTCATGGGTTGGCTCAGTACCATCTTTAAATAATTGCGTGCGCTTATCATCCAATGAATAACCATCGGCTTGCATATCGTAAAACCACACCTTATCGGTACCGCCGGAATTGGTTTTAGTAAATATTAAAATGGCAGTGCTCACACCGGCATAGGGTTTAAATACACCTGATGGCAGGGAAATAACCGCTTGCAGCTTTTGTTCTTTTACAATTTTTTGGCGTATGGTTTGGTGAGATTTGGTAGAACCGAATAAAACTCCATCGGGCACAATTACAGCGGCACGTCCACCGGTTTTCAGCATGCGCAAGATGAGAGTCAAAAATAATAATTCGGATTTTTCGGTGGGGCCTTTTTGTTTGGTAGTGACCTCATTGCCATCTTCATCAATTTCCGTTTTGCTGGTTTTGGCTTTTTTTGCCGCAGGATTTTTGCCCAGCGCGCGCAATAAGTCGGCAGACACTATGTCGAAATCAACACTGCCTTTAAAAGGTGGGTTGGCAAGAATGAGACTATAGGCTTCGCTGATATTCGAATCACCATAATCTTGCAAGCTATCGCGCTGATGCACAGCAGGATCTTCTATGCCATGCAATAACATGTTCATAGCGCCGATGCGTAGCATGTGGCGATCAAAATCGTATGCGGTAAACATGTTTTGATTGAAATGTTTGCGGTTGGCGGCTTTGGTCAACTCCGTTTTGTATTGCTCTTGAACATATTCCACTGAAGCCATTAAAAAACCACAGGTGCCTGAAGCGGGGTCACAAATGGTATCGTCAATTTGCGGCCTCATCAGTTGCACCATCATTTTGATGATGTGCCGGGGCGTTCTGAACTGGCCATTTACACCCGCCGAGGCCAATTTGCTGAGCAGATACTCGTAAAGATCCCCTTTGGTGTCTTTGTCGCTCATATTGATGTTACTGAGCAGCTGCACCACTTGATCGAGCAACTTGGGCGAGGGAATCATGAAAATGGCATCTTTCATGTGCTCAGCAAAACTGCCTTGGCTTTGCAGGTTTTTAATTTTGGGGAAGACCTGGTTCTGCACTACCTCGAACATTTCGTTCGGGTCTTTGTCTTTAAAGTTGTTCCAGCGCAAAGCAGCCTCTTTTTTACTGAAGACTGGGTTAACAAGCTCTTGCCCTGTTGCTTGCGCCTGGCGCTCTGCCGTGCGCTGAATTTCATCCAGCCTGCGAATAAACAGAAGGTAGGATATTTGTTCGATAACGGAGATTGGGTTGGAGACTCCACCTGTCCAGAACATTTCCCATACTTGATCAATTTGGTTCTTTATCTTGCCGGTTAACATAGGTTTCCAAATACTGCTAATGCCATTACTAATGGCTATTTGATTGTTCAAATTGGACGACTGCATAATTTTTATTACCCTCATGATGTTTTAACAAAGGGGTAATAGCGAGCGCTGTGCCAAGTTATAGTTTGATGGTGTATTTCTTTATCCAGTTGCCCAGGGTTTGATAAGTGCCTAGACCTAGAAGTGTTGCCGCTTTTGTTTTGTTGCCCTGAGCTTCTGCCATGGCGCGAGCTATGTAATGCTGTGCAACCTCACCAATAATTTCTTCAATTTCAATACCTTGTGAAATATCGCGCCCTAATACTCCAGCTTCGCCTTCTGGCATAACGAAGAGGGCTTGTTGAATATCGGCGGCAGTAATTTTAGCACCTGTAGCCCAAAGTGATGCCCGCAATAACGTTGACTGCATCTCGCGGATATTACCTCGCCAAGGTTGCTTTAGAATAAGATTTTTTGCATCGGTAGAAAGTTTTTTATGGTCTACTGACTTCAAATCTTTATAAACCCCAGCCAACAAGCTTTCTGCCAAAAGACCAATATCGCCAGCACGCTGGCGAAGCGGCGGCAACTTTAAAACCCCCACGGCAATACGGTAGAACAGATCTTCCCTAAAACGACCGGCGGCGACCTCTTGTAATAGGTCACGGTTGGTTGCGGCGATGATCCGCACATCTACTTTAATAGGCTTGGTGGCACCCACTGGAGTTAACTCGCCAGACTGGAGGACGCGAAGAAGGCGCACCTGAACACTAAGCGGCAGCTCCCCAAACTCATCGAGAAATAAGGTACCGCCATCCGCTTGTTTAAATACTCCGTCATGGTCACTGGTTGCGCCTGTAAAAGAGCCCTTTTTGTGACCAAAGAACATGGAGTCAACAAGCTCGGCAGGGATAGCGCCGCAGTTAACAGGAATAAATGCTTTAGCCGCACGCGGGCTAGCATTATGGATTGCGGTTGCAAATAGCTCTTTACCAGTGCCGGTTTCACCATAAATAAGCACAGGCACATCACGAGCAGCCAAGACAGTTGCTTGCTGCTTGAGTTTATTCATCTCAGCGTTTTGCGTGACGATATCGTTAAAGGCGGCATTAGCTTGGACTTGGCCGGCCGCCAGGCTTGTTAATTTTTGGTCACGATTTGGTATAAATTCGGCGGATATCTCAAAGGGGATATCAATTTGCTGCACACCTTGCTCAAGCGTGGCCTGATAGAAAGTCACTTGGTGCTTGGTTTTACCAAGAAGAATCCAGACTGCTTGCATGGCTGGAGTACCCGGGCTTATAAGCACAGCAATAGGCTCTTTGCTTGCGGCGGCAAGTTCCGTAAGTAGACGATCAGCCGCTAGGTAAATATCACTGAAATCGATTGGAGATTTCAGTTCTTCGAAGCGGCTGGAGATCTGAGACGAAGTTTGCGCCACCAACCAAGTTAGATAGGGCGCAATCTTATCTTTAGGGTAGTTATAGAGCAGGTGAAGCTCACTGAAAGTTTCCGCCTTTACCGTAGACGCAATTGCACCTGGCTTATCACTCTTACCGGTTGATGCATCTATGTCGTTGCCACCAATCCAACTGACTAAACGCATAGCTGAGGCTCCAGTATACAGTGAGGGCCAGCATAGCTGTCTTGATCATTTATTATTCGATTCACGATTCATCCAATGAAACTCTAAGCGATGACGAATCTTACGGGTTTTGTGATGGAGTGCAAGAGAAGCCTTTTTCTGAGGCATATCAGGCTAATTTTCCATAAATTGCGACATAAGCTACCTGTATGGCTCGCCTCAAAACATGTTTTGGTAATCCAGTTTCAGCTCTTAGAGTCCGATAAGCTTGTTTCCTAGAGTGCTTTTCATGCTTGTATTTCTCGTTGAGAAAGAAATCGAGAGACTTGCTTTGCGCAGCATGTAATTTTTTTAATTTCATCTCTTCACAATGATCCATATAACGTTGAGTGATGCTGGAAACTAATACAGGATGGCGATACTCAAGATAACCAACAGAAACATCAATTTTTTTAGCTAATTGTTTAAGCGAGAGAGGGGTATCACTATTTCTAATCTCAACTTTTATTTTATTTAAAACTTTTACATGATCTCTTTTTGTTTTCCTTCCTGACTCTAAAAATCCAGGGGGAAGCAAACAGAATTGCTCATCATCAAGCATGTTACTTATATTTATCGCATCACCACTTAACAACGCAGCTAAACTCACTCCTAGTCTATATGCAATTTTCCTTGCTGACTTAAAACTCACAGATGACTGTTTAAATACAATTGCGAGTAATTCATCTCTTGATAATGCGTTATAAAATTCTGTCTCTCTACCTATCCGCCAATAGTACTCAAATATATCTTCGACCGATTTATGAATTCCATTATTAGGAAATGAGTTCGGCTGAATCACTGCAATATCCTTAAATAATTCGACAACATCAAGACCAATATCCTCCCAACTGTTTACGATATCCACCGGTCTCAATCTCTTCTTTCGCTTAGAAAGCGATTTGCCACAGTCTTGGCAAAATCCAACGGAATTTTTCTTAATGTATGAAGTCTGAGTGCAACCACAAAAATCACATTTGCTTATAAGAGGAGTTCTGTGTATTGGACATGCACTAATGGCAGATAAGTGCCAGATTAATTTAAAGTAAGGTTCATCTCCGATATTTAATATTTCAGCAAAACATTCTGGACACCAACGAAACCCCTCAACAATCTCACCAACGGATCTGCCCAGAGAATTCTTAATAATCCATAAAACGGTAGCGCTTAAATCCTGCCCGGTTAGCTTTTGAAATAAATCAACAAGCATGGTTGTAACTTTTTCAGGCCGAATTAATTCATTCACTGAAATGTAATGCGGAAGCAAACAATCATGCGAAATAATATTTTTTTTAATTGCATATTTATACGAACTTTTTAACAGCACCCCAACATATACACCATGCTTATATGATATTCGATGCAAATATGAAGCTAGAGATTCAATTTCAGCCGTTCCAGCTCCAATAACACTGATTGGAAATAGTATTGAATTAACCGTTTTCATTAGACCCTACCGCCTTTAGTATAACGTTTGGGATTCCTTTGAAATGGCTTTTTATTAGTAGGCTTTTTAGTGGATTTACTATTCTGAGCCTCAGAATTTAAATCACTTATCAAAAAGTCATTTTCTCCAGCAGTTATTTTGGTTGAAATCGTCAGAATATCATTATCAGAAAGCCTAGTTTTCAGTAGAATTTCTTCTGTGATTTCACCATTAGAAATTGAGGCCATAGCGTCAGCTCTTTTTAGCCACGCCCTCAGCAACCCAATGCATCCCAAGCTATACTTATAAAGTATTTCAAGGCAGTTATTCAAACTGCCGAGAGACGAGTTTATTTTTAATATTTTCTCGTAGCTATTTATTATGCTAGCAAATTCCGACAAGTCTTCTTCGGTTGAAAAGTATCTGGGGAAGTGTATTTGGTTTTTCCTGCCAACTAACTGTTCAGATCCCCGAAGGATACTCAGAAGTTCATAGGTTCCGACGACAACCAAAACAATTCCTGCATCTTTTGCAAAACATTTTAGCGAATCCATAACTGCAGAGGCGGCCATAGGATCCTTTGATACATATTTTACATGATGACCTTCATCGATAAAAAAATACTGAGTTTTTCGAGCTTTAAAACCTTCCTCGGCAGCAGCTCGCATAACGGGCTCAGAGGTGGCATCATATAATCTCCGAAAACTGGCGCCTTCTGTTTCGTCCGCCATCTCTAACATAGGATGTTTAATTGCTCTCAATATTCTTGCCATAAAATCTTTCGTGGAAAAAGAACCATTTTTACTTGAGTTAGTCGCATCCACTAGCACTGCTGGCATATAGGTAGTTTGGTCAAACACTTGTTCACCGAAAAGTAACTTACACAACTCCAATGCTAACTTCGTCTTTCCAGCTCTTGGAGGACCAACTATTACAATAAGCTCACCAGCTTCGGCCGCCACCAAGTAAGCAAAAGATAATGCAAGAGCATTCTGCCAATTTCTGTGATCAATTTTAATTTTAAATTTATTTAGATTTCGCATAACTACCACTCTCCAGTAGATAGTTCACGCACTACGGTATTTTTAATTTTTTCGAATATTGAAACCTTGCTTACAATTTCTTCGTCTTCAATTTCAAAATTAATTATTGGTGTTTTATTTCTTCCAGATTCCGAGATAGCATCCATTTCTCTAATGATCCGAGCCAGATCTACATCAGCATTTTCTGCAATATTCTTCCTGGCAATTCTTGCCTCAGAAACTGTTAAGCCCTCAGAAAGTTGAGAGACGAGGTCTAGTTTTTCATATCGCCGAGCGTGAGAACTAAAACAAGATACCCAGGTTTTATCGACGTTAGCGTACACAAGGTGTGGATTTTCTGGGTCTTTTCGAACTTCAGTTTTAGATTTTTTACCTCGGAGATCACCTAATAACGGAGACCAATAATATTGATCATCAATATGCAATCCACGCGCAAAATCAATAGAGTAAGTGTGCTGTTCTACGGCAGTTGCAATGAGAAAATTTTGGTCATAGTTAACTTCCGTACTAAAAAAAGGAAAATCCATCTCGCCCTGTTGAAAGCGATCAGATGTAGATTCGGAATAAATTCCTTTTGGCTTATGATCTCTCCACTCAAGGAACCTCCCTAATTCACGAAATAGATCGTAGGGCTTCAGAACAGCAGATTTTTTAGGTGCTTTATTACCATCTACCGCCCTAGCTTCTTTATAGTCAGCCAAATTGCCTGGTCGTTGACTCAACCACATTCGTTTAAAATCTCCAAACAGCCCTTCAACTTCTGATCCATATCTTGAATGTGATGCTGGTCTCAAAGAATATGTAACTCCTAAGTGCGCTAGTAAGGACGCAAAATATACAGATTTGAATTCTGAGCCTCGATCCACAATAATTTCCGCAGGAAGTTTGCCATGTCCTCGCACACAAGCCCGCATCACTTTTGCAACCGATTTGCGAGAGGGGTCAGAAAAACTAATCGAAAACGCGAGAACCTTAGAAGTGCATACATCAACCATTGCAGTAATCCACGGTCGCTTCACATGCACAACTCCGTTATCGCTAAAGAAAATTAGAAATATATCAGCAAGATAATGATCGATAGCTGCTAACTTCCAAGGAGCATCCGATTTAAATAATCTTTTTTCAGGATCTGTGGGTTCTGAAACAGCATTTGCAGCGCGCTTACCTCCGCGACCCAAGGCTATGATAAAAGCTGGAATTTTTGACAAATTTAAATAGAAGGTTCGCCATGAAACTGGATCAAAATCTGGATGAGCTAGAGAGGCAAGATCCTTATATTTACAATAGCTTCTATATTTAGATAATCCTGGAAGTTCGGAATGAACATCTACCAAATAATTTATAAGAAAATCCATTATTGTGTTATTAATCCGGGCACGCCGATTGCCAGAAAAATATTTTTTTGAAATCAAAGATTGAAATCTTGTTAGCCCAACGGCAAGTCCGGCAACAATATTTGACTTCCACCTTCTTACGCTTCTGCCAGATTCTCCCGCATCAATTCTTGCCAGACGCTCAAGCGCTTCTTGTGCGTATTTTTCTGACGGGACCTCACAAAAGGAAATAGAGTTTTTACTGGCTGTTATAGTGATTTTTTTTGAGCTAATACTCCTGGCTTCATCTAACAAGGAGGGCGTGCGGACCACAATCACACTTTGAGGTGATGTCAACAAGACATTATCAATATCGAAAAATAAAACGCCCTTATCAAATAATTGAAACAAGCCAGAATAGCTAGTCAACGACAAACGATCCTTTAGCTCTGCCAAACTCCAATAAAATGACTCGTCAAATAATTCATCCAACGCAGCATTCAAATGCTCATATTCATTCGGTTTCGATCTAGAACGAATCATTGAATATAAATTTTCAACCTTACAACTATGACAATCCTCAAAAACGAAAACCTTGTGAGGTAAACCAATGGATTCAAATGCAAGTACAGCTGGATCATAAGAGATAACACCAAACTTATCTTTCCAGTTGCCTGGATGAGTCTCAATTAGTTTATCTACTCCATCTCTTGTTTTTACTTCAATTACACGCGGGCCGTCTTTGGTCAAAATCAAGAAATCCGGAGTGTAGCTTCCCTTAATAAGGCGACCATTCTTATCCTCTTTTTCAATTTTTTGAGCTGGACACTGCGGCCAAATCTCTAAAATTCGGTCGTCATATTCACACATCAAATAGAAAGCTCTTTCTGCACTACGACTTTCGACAGATACAGTAGAGCTCATCATTTTTTCCGAGACAATCCATGAACAAACATTCGTATTGGCATTTATACCAACCATTCGAGAAGGTTCGCTCGATCTAGTTTCTATAATGTAGTTTTGAGCGGCAGCTGTTAATTGATGCTCAGAGATCATGTAGCGGTGTAATTCAATATCTGAAAACATAGTTCCCCCGTAACCGCGGCCACATTTTCGTTTTCAATAGACGAAAAAGTCCGCGAACTTAAGATTCGAAATTAAAAGGGGCTTGACAGGGGACCTTAGGAAGGGAATACTTTGACTTACTAGATCTAGTATTAATCGAAAGGGCCGAAGCAAGCGATTGTTTCGGCTTTTTTGTTTTTATTTAACTCATACATAACTCCACATTTTGGTTCTCAATTATCGATCATGCATGGAAACGTCTCGCAAATATAATTCAACATCCAGTATCTCATTGGACTGGGCCGGACAAGCGCGGACAAATTCAAATTTACAAAGACTGTAGGTATTCAACTACTGACGCTGTTTTTATAAATATCCCTCGTCTGTTTTCTATTTTGATAGTTGCAAATGAAACGTGTCCTCTTGCAATAGCTTTACGCAATGCATCGGACGTTGGATAGCGTAGAACTGCTGCTAACTCATCAAGCCTCATAAGCTCGCCATATCTTTGGTATAAACGGCTCCCAACAGAAACGACAGCTTCTTTATCTATAGGTGCAGACATTTTTATAGTCTCATTCAGTCCTACTCAGTCCATAAATACTACCAGCAAAAAAAATTGACTAGCTTCATTTTTGGGGTATCTTTAAATCGATATTACCTTACATAAAATACCCGTATGAAAAGCACATCAGCAGTCCACCTATTAAAGACTGAGATTTGGATGAGGTTTGCTATGGTTGTCGCGGGAAAATCGGCGGACGAACTGGAGCTAGCTGTATTCCCGTATCGAAAAGAGGCAAGTAACTCTTATGCAAGACACTCGGACGGTTCAGTAGCGGCAAATCAAAGTAGTGCCGAAAGGCTTCACAACTACTTAAATAATGCTGATGTTAAAAAATTATATGAACTACCACTATGGGATTTATTGGACGATAGAGTTCAATCAAGGAAAAAGTTCGAAGATAAGAATATTTTGCAACGAATACAAGAAACCAGTAACCCTATGGAGTACAATTTTCTTTTAGCTGTGTACGAATTAAGAATTGCTGAATATGATAATGATCCATACGTACATTTTGAAAAGATGGAATGGGCTTTACGACTTTGCCCGTATTATTTTTCCACTTCTTACTTTTTAGGTCACTACGAGAAACTCTTATATTTTTTATATCGACTATCCTGGAAATTCAAAACTACCGAAAGCAGAATAATGCCCGATCATGATCTCATCTATTTTTACATTGAAAATATTGGTAAATATGATTATGAAAAATCCGAGAGGCCTGTCATTTACTTGCCGAACTTCATGGACTCTCTTACTGAAGAAACATTCTACAAACTCATCAGAGATAAATCTTTCTACAAATTTGTATAATTGAAGATTATATCGAAACCTTTTTCATTTAACAGACAACAATACGTGCATTTTTTATTTAGAGACAAGTCTTCCTTGTATTTTTGCAACAGTAATATTCGCAATGATTCCTGAATTAAATTCAATTGCATCATCTACAATTCCATCCGAGAAGATGATCCCACCTTCGGCCATACGTGACGTGAGTGAAAAATGTTGTGATGGTTCGATCTTGCCAAACACTAAAGATGTACCCGTAGTCTGTGATGGAAATGGTTCACGTACACAATAACAAAGCTGACGGGAATCCCATGGCATTTCATAATGTTGTTGTGATTGAGAGTGGGCAATTGCATTTGCGCCCAGAACTACGCTACGCAACCAACCAGTCGAACCTAAGCCGGTAGACACCAAAACACCCGATGAAGATTGCACTTCACGTTGCCCGTTGTATTCCAATTCGTAGCGAGCAGAGATAGGAAATCTTGGCCCGATATACAAATCATTTACAGCTAGTAAAGTTTGGCCATCATTTAATTCTGCTTGTGCCATGGTAACGGCTTTTGCAGCGAACCGATTATTTAGTACAGCATCTAATACTTTGTTTAGATCATTAAACTTGAACGGTAAAAGCTGTCCATCAAAACGCTGAGGTGCTGGGTTGATAGCTATTAACGGTTGACCTTTTAAGTATTTCAACGTGTTTGCTACTAATCCGTCCTGACCAGCAACTACGACAAGATCATCTGGACCAAACAAAAAATTGGGTAAAAAGCTACGCTCTAATAATTGCACACGACCAAACGTTTTTAACGATTTTTCAATATCAGAGAGTGCGAGCTTTAGCTCGCGATCTTCATCAATATAGTCCGCAAAATTATCACCACGGCTTTTTATATAGAAACCCGCTTGATCGCGGGTATTGTGTCTGCGAATCAATCCGTCCAATCGCGTTTCGCGATGGACGAGTATGATTTTCCGCTCAGATAAGCGCTCCATGGCTAATCCCGTTGCAGCAACCCACCTAAGAAATCAGGTGTGATATTTAATTGCCCGATGTTGCCAGAATTGGTAGCTAAGCTCTTGAAGGCCTGCGCGATAATCACATCAGGCTCCATGCCACCTGCGGCAATAGCTTCAAACAGTTTAGGATCAATTTTGTTTAAGGCTTCCATCATTTTTTGAACAGTGTATGCCTTAGCATCACCTTGCTTGCGCTCATTCGCCGTTGCCAAATCCACAAGTTCCTGGCGCTTGGTTTCCAGATCAACTTGAGCATCCATTTCTTCTTTTCGAATGAGGCGTTCTTTTTCTTTCACAGAACGCTCAGCTTCCATTTTATTTTCACGCAGCTCACGGGTTTTCGCTTCCACTGCCAACTCCGTACACAATTCATTTTCTTTAATAACACGCTCTTGCTCGATGGCAGCATTGCGACGCGCATAGGTTGCATCATCGGCTTCACGCAATAATGATTCACGAACGGATGCTTCCAATGCGCGCGACGTTTCAGGTGCAGGGCGAAGTGCTTGGATTGCAAGATCAACCACCTCTACGCCTAACGAAACCAGAACATCAGATTGCTTTAGTTGTTCTCGCACTTTTTCAACGAGGCTACGAGATGCAGTTAATGCATTGCGCAACGGCTTTTATTGGATCTCTGCACGCATCAACACTTGAACTAAATTTAAAATACGGTTCGACAGTTTTTCGGGATCCGTTGATGCATAATCCTTTGCATTTTCAGCTAACGAAAAGTTCATCATGCCCGCCAAGCGTTGCGCATCGGCAACGCGATACACCAACTGGCCTTGAATCGTTACTTCCTGAAAATCAGCCGTTGTTTCTTCAACATGAACGGTGCATCCTGGCCAGCGATAGGAGTCGCGACTAAAGATGTACGCGGAGCAAAGTAGAAAAATGACAAGCCAACGCCTTGCTGCTTAATCAGTCCTTTGTGGTAACGGACAACATAAGTCGTAGATTCTGCTTTGTAATATCCAATATAAACATGATTTTCTTTCTTTAATAATTAAGCTCTAAGAGCCTGTTGGCGAACTTGATTCAAGGTATATTCAGTGACTACTTGGCCGTTGTTAAATACAGTAACTAATTGGTTTTCGTCAGCTGCAATTGCATTACGTTGTACAGTTTTGAATTGGCCATTTTCTTTCACCAATGCCAAGCGACCTTTTTTAGAACGCTTACCTTGATCGGTAATTGGATCTTTATAAACATCTCTCCATTCGCCGTTGATGCGAATGGCAGATGCTTTCATGGCAAACTTTTGTGTATCGCGATTTACTTTTTGCAACAACTCGCCACCCATACCAAAAGCAACATTATCCGCGCTCAATCCACGCTTTTTCATCTCAGCTAAAATCGCTTCTATAGATGCAGCACAAACACCATCGCCTTGAATCAAACGAACACAGGCAGGTAACACTTTGTAGCCTTTGGTGTTGGTGGTGTAACCAAACTTAGCCATTAATCGTTCTATAGTTTCAGGAACAATTTCCACAGGCTCGCCAGAATCAGGGCGAATCACCAAGGTACCACCTGCATTTTCAACTTGAGCTTTTAATTCGCCACCCCACAAATTATCGATAGCATTCCAGATATCGTAAGAATCGCTGACCACCGCAACCAACTTATCTTTGCCACCAAATTGTTTTAGCATATTGGCGTAAGCGGCAGTTTCGCCATCGCGACCCCAGCTGGTAATGGTGCTGTGTTCAGCTGCAGGGATAGAGAAACCAGCCATATTCGCACCGTAGTGACGACGCGCTGCCAAAATGCCTGCGAAGCTGTCAGTGCCCATGAAGTTGACCAAGTGGGCCAACGCACCTATGGCCGTAGTTTCTTCAGAGCTGGCACCGCGAGCACCGAAATCGTGAAGTTTGAATGGCAAGCCGTTCAGGTTATCCGCAGTTTCTTCCAGGTAACGGGCAATAATGGTGTGGCAGGTTTTAGAAACGGTGGCCACAGTCGTTGGATACCAGATAGCGCGTAACAAGGCTGTTTCTATATAGCTGGTTAACCAGGCACAGATTGGATCAGTGTTAATCACCTGGACTAATACATTACCGGTTGGTACTACAGTGCCCTCTGGCACGGCCTCGATATGCAAAGGCAAAAAGCCATTGTGAGTATTTAGAATGTGCAACCAGCCAGCGCGGTTAAAGGGCACCCCATGTGCAGCACAAACATCTTCCGCTTCGTCGATATCTGCCAAGGTAATTGGCTTGGTCAAGTATTGTTTGATGAACATTTGCAAACCAAAGAATACTGTCGCCGGATAAACGCCACCGCGAGATTCAATATAGCTAGAGACATATTCAGCACCTTCAGGGTACTGAACAAAGTGAGAGGTTTTGTAAGAGTCGGTATTAAGAATCAGGTTTTGCATGATGGAAATCCTCCAGTCATCAGTGTTAAACACCGGTCTATCCAGTGTTGATTTAAGGTTTTTACTAACTTCTCGAAAGCAGTTCCTGCTCCGATGGATATATAGTGGCAAATAGCCACTTTAATGTCAACATAATTTATTGTCAAAATGCCACCTTTTTGAATCCTTCCATTTATGATTATGAAAATAGAACTATTTCATTGCATGATCGCCAAAAATCATACTATCTATAAGCTCTACCGCCCAAACAAAACGCCTATCCCAGTCATCGCCATTAATCATTTCATAGCCTTGACCGTACTCAAATAAAACACGCTCATGTGATACAGAAAGACCCTCCCTAAACTCAGATCCCATCCGCGTTCCATCTTGAACGAAAGGAACATCTGTACTCAGGAACAGTCTTAAATCCGCACTATTGATTGAATAAATTTTAGGATCAATATTGAGATGGTCACCAAATACAAAATGGCAATATGACTGGGTGACATATATATCGGTGTCCACAATAACTAATGGACTAAGTGTGAGCTTGGCCGAACTTATTAAGTTGGCATGTTCTTCTGCCACCAGATACAAATCATCTTGAGTAAAACTGTTTGAATTTTTTATAATTTTTCTACCAGTCTCTGAAACGAGAGTCGCACCGTAATGATTTGCGAGCCGCTCAGCCATAATTGTTTTACCGGTAGATTCCGCTCCAGAAATAAATATTGTTTTTTGTAAATGCTTTTTTACAGAAGAAGGCAAAAAACTCCATTGCTCAATTCTATTTTTTCGGACTAAAGTCGAGCTCGTCAATCGCTTTTGATCAAACGCCATATGAGTAATTCCCATATATTGAGCAACGTAGTCACCATAAGGCTCAGAGGTTACAACAAGATCTGCTTGGGGAACCAAGCCTTTAAAAACCTTAGACCAAACTTTGGATACATCCCAACTTGATACAGACGTATTTGGTAAATCAGTTTCATCGTAGTCATAAGTCAAAACAGTAATATTGGTAAATGTTGCAAGCTCTTCTTTTAACCAACCTGCACGGATATTACTTCCAATAAGTTCTCTACTACTGGCGCAGACAATCACAACAAGTTGTTTGCAAATGCTCTCTGCGTATTTGATTAATGCAAGATGCCCATTGTGTAATGGATAATATTTACCAAAAACAAAGCCCTGCTTAAACAAGATTTTTTCTCCAATAAAAATAGCCATACACAGCCATTGCCAAAAAAATCACGTATTCCAATGCAACAAAATAAATACCTCTGGATAAAAATAAACCAATACTGATCACATCAACAATTATCCAAAAAATCCAGGTTTGCAGTATTTTTTTTGCCAGCAAGAAGGTCGCAATAACACTTGCTGTTGTTACAAATGAATCTATGTAGGGTGAGGCAGCTTGCTTTTGGAAAATTAACGGGAAAAAGTCATGCAAACGAGTAACCATCGACCCTACAAATATCGTTGAAAAAATCAGTATGGCCAACAGTATTAAAAGTGTTTTACGACTTATTAAAATAATATTTTTTTGAACGTCTAGTTTACGCCAGTGATACCAACCATACAGAGTTACCAATAAGAAAAATATCTGAAGGAACATGTCTGCATAAAGCTGTACCTGAAAAAAGACAAGGAAAAATCCACATTCATTCAGAATACCTGTAGGCCAAGTGAGTACACTTGACCTAGAAGCAAGAAAGACTGAAACCAAACCAAACAACGTTGCAACCAGCTCCACAAAACTCAGCGGATAATTGAATAGAGTGAAGGCTATATTTTCAACACTAAAAAAAGACATCAAAAGCTCACACGAAAAGAAGCAGATAAATTAAAGGGTGCAGCAACAAAGTATTTTGGTTGGCCATTTACATCAATAAGACCTGAATTGAAGTACTGTTTATTCATCACGTTATTAACTTGTAAGCAAAATTCTTTATTTTCCATTATGTAAGATGCCCGCATACCCAAAGTGGTATAAGGATCTAGGGTTGCATCATTGGAGAGGTTTAGATAAGCCTTGCTTTGGTACCGGAGGAAAGTATTTAAAGAAAAGCGAGGTTGATGATAGCTCAATGTAAAATTAACGATATTTTCTGGTGTTAATATTGGATGAAAATCTTCACCCTTGTCATTGATACTATTTTTACTAACTGACGCAGCAATCTCAATATCAAATTGATCATTTAATTTTAGATTATTGAGAAGCTCAATACCTGCACGGGTACTGCTTCCAATATCCTGATTAAGTGGGAGTCCATTTGGACCAACCTGACCATTCAACGTAATTTCATGGGAAAAACTCATATAGTAAAAGTTTAATGAGGATTGATAATCCCCTTTTTTATATCGAGCCCCGAGTTCATGATCAACAACATATTCAGGCTTTACAATAAATAAATTAGGTTCTCCACCTTCATTTAATTCAAGGTTTTCATTTCCACCCAGCAAATCAGTACGCGTTGGTTCACGCCCTGTTTTTCCAATACTGTAATATATGTTGAGATCTTCATTTACAGCAAAGCTTAAACCTACCCTTGGATTCACAAACGACCATTTCATATCATTCATTGCTACACTACCATCGTACTCAAAGGTAGTTTTTCTATATTGAACATCTGCAAAAAAATTTAACTTAGCAAGCTGGTAGTTTGTTGATAAAAAACCGCTAACACTATTTTTGTATCCGGTATTTTCATAAAGTGAGCCTAAGGTTTTTTCTGTACCTGTGTGAGTTCGCGAGTATTCATTAAAATGCAAACCTCCAGTCAAGATGAAATTATTATTTTTATATTCCAGATTTGAAAAAATCCCAGTAAAACTGGAATCGAAAGCGTAATTATAAAGTTCGCTAGTTGAAGGCAAGCCTAAAAAATTATTCAGGTCAAAATCATAATTTCCTTTTAGGGCGTTGTAGTAAATAGTGGTAGTCGAATGCAATTGTTCATTAAGATCTATATAACGCGTCAAATAAATCAAGCTCTGCTTAAAATTATCATTTTCATTGCTATTTCCATTTGTACGTGGATCTTTATTAATATCTTCTTTGCTAACACCCAACCAAGCTAATTCATTTGATTGCGCACCGCTAAATCCGGTAAATTTCCAATAACCAGCATCATCTTCAAAAATGCCATTGGCAAATATTGATTGTGAGTCATTACCTGAATGATATTTGTAGCCATCAGATTTCACTTTAGCAACCTGAACAAAAAAGCCTTTTCCATCCTCCACACCGGACAAATAATTAATAGAACCATTCTGTGTATTGAACGAACCAACGCCAAGGTCAATATAACTTTTTTGATTACTATGCAAATCAATAGACTTTAGTTGGATGCTACCAGCAAAGCTTGCCGTGCCATTTTGAGATGTACCTATACCACGTTGGATTTGCATCCCCTGTATTGCCCCCAAAACACCCGAATAATTGGAAAAATATACTCCTTGATCCTCTGGCTCATTTAAAGGCACACCATCGAGTGTCATATTAATGCGTGTTTGGTCCATACCGCGCATACGGATGTAGGAATACCCCTGATATGAACCCGAGTCAGAATAGTTTGTAATCGAAGGGGTTTTACTCAAAAGGAATGAAGGCTCCTGAACAATACTTTCTTCACTAAGTGTTTGTTTATCAATATCTTGATAAGAAACTGGGGTTCTGGAAACTGCCCTGTAACCTAAAACTTCAACTGTTTCTTCAGCAAACGTGAAGCTAGATAAAACGAGTGTTCCCAACACAAAATAATTAGTCTTCATGCCTATCCTTATTTATATATTTTTATTTGAAGCACCAAGCTTCATTGCTAAAGCTGCAAGCTCATTGTTTTCATAGAGACGATTTCTCCATTCATAAGGAATAGATTCATATCCATAAAATGCCCCCGCAATTTGCCCGCAAATCGCCGCGGTTGTATCAGCATCGCTGCCGAGATTTGCTGCCAATAAAATAGCATCTTTGAAATTAGTGCTGCGATGGAAACACCAAAGCGCGGACTCTAAACTTTCAATCACATAACCACTACCGGTTAATTGCTCATAATTTTTTTGAAGATAATTACCTTCTGCGATTGCGGCAACTTTACCAGAAGTGGGCTGATAAAATGTTTTGATCAATTCTGATTTTTCATCAGTAGAAAATGCAGTAACAAGTAAGCTTGCAAAATATTTACATGCATCAATACATTCAGCAGAACCATGAGTGGTGCGCGAACTTTCTCCTGCGTAACGAATTAAATCATCTGTGTTGAAGTAGTAAAAAATAGCGATAGGTGCGAGTCGCATTAAGGAGCCATTACCAGAAGATCGCTCCTCAATAGAACCGCTAAAAGGATTGCCAGTTTTTAAATATAGATTTAGAGCTGATGCGACGGTTGCGCCAATATCAAAACATTTGCCAGTGCTACTCATGTATCCATATTGGTACCAATTGCAGTAGCGATTCATTTGATCAATGGGATCAAATCCATTTTTATGCAATAAACTATATGCAAGGCATAACGCCATAGAGGTATCGTCCGTCCATTGACCTGGCATCAAATCAAAAGGCCCGCCGCCAATCATATCCGTTATGGGTTCGAATGTGCCTCTCGGTTTGAACTCCAGAGTAGTACCAACCGCATCGCCGCAAGCCAGCCCAACCAAACAACCTTTGAATTTATCGTTTATATCCATTCTTTATTTCCATCTGGCAGAAAATGATTATCGGTATTCACCAATCACTTCAATTTTGCCAACAATATTTTGATTTAATTTTTCCAAATCGCCTGCGGGAATCCACCATTCTGTGTGTTCACGCCCACCTACACATTTAATAGGGTATTTATCCATAAATGTTTTCTTCACAAAAAAGCGAGTGACATATCCCACACCAAAATCGGTGATATTCCACTGGGTAAGAGCTTTTGCATAAGCTTCGTTAGTGACTGGATAAAAGATGTCTTGATCTGGTAATCGCGGAGGCCACTTCAAATAGCCTGATGCGATAACCAAATCCAGTTCTTTTTGAGCAGTGGGCCTGAAGCATTCGATAGTTTCTGACATAACGACGTTTTCTACATACTTAATGTTTGTAAGTTGATGCTTTTATCTTTTCTAATTTTTTGCAAGAGATCTGCATTACTCGGAACATATACCGCTTCGTGAGGCACAATCAACTTGTCAAATTCCGTAATATTTTCACGTTGCTCTTTAACGAAATCAGTTACGTCCGAAATATAAAACAACTCGTCTTTAGCAAATCGCTTTAACATTTCCCCACGTAAACCCAACTGTATAGCTCTACGACTTACAGAATTACCATTAGGGTCATGATCGGGATCCCATTGCAATCGAACATCTGATTCCGCTACTGCAACCTGCCATTCTTCTCGCGTAGAAAAACATTGTGAATAGAATGATGACGGCACCGCATGCAAAAGAACTTCATCAAAAAAGCTGCGTTTGAGTCTTATTTCCAATATACGTTCTTGGCCTTCCTTTGCCGCCCAACCAGATCTATACATCATCCACAGAAAGTTAGGCTTAATCCAACTCATCCTGGTAAAACTAAACTCTCCACCAAAGTGTTGATACTTAATCGCGTAATCTGCAATAGCGGGTCGATAGGCCTGATATACCGAAATCGATTCGTCATCATAATTAGCCAATATGTGTTCGCCCGTTTCCGGCCATTCCTTTATTTGTTCTTTATATAATTTGTATTCCATTTTTATCTCAATACTATTTTTTTACTTTTAATTTTTCCCTTACAGCCATTAAGGCAAAACCCAATAAGTTTTTGCCACGCCACTGGGACGGATTTTTTGCTTGCTCATCATCTGCGGCCAGACCTATGCCCCATATGGCATCTACCGGACTTGCTTCAACAAGCACCTTGTCATTTGTACTTAACAAGAAACTTTTCAATAATTCATTCTGTGAAAATTTTTCCGTGTTCCCTTTCACAACAATATCGAAAGATTTGGCGGACCAAATATCATCATTAAATCCACTCACTTTTCGTCCAAAACTTTTTGCTTGATCGGGAGTGCTAGCGATAAGGATCTTTTCATAAATATGAGTTTCGCCAAACAAAAGTGCTTTCTGAGCCATCATGTAATGTTCAGCCGTTTTATAGTGCACACCCTCCACATCAAACACCGACTCATACCATTGACTGAAGCAACTTTTATTAACACTATTTCCTGATTGTCGATGCCCCCAGAAAAATAAAAAGTCTGGTTTAGCACCTTCCGCAATAAATTCTTGTAATTCCTTAACCGACAGAGGTGTCATTACACTGCTCCCAACATATCCTGAATAATAAAATAATGATCTTCAAACATAAGCTGCGGATCGAGTTCACTTAAAGGCACCCAACGTGCATGTTTTGCATCGTCACCACCTTTTACTTTTGGTAACTCTGCATTGGGCTCTAATTCAATATAAAACGCGTGAGTTACTGTGCGACCACGTGCTGAGCGATGCGGATCATCGTAAACTGCCTGACGCTTGATAGAGCCTTTCAAAACAGGAGCTGGAACTTTCAACTTTGTTTCTTCACGCAACTCTCGCAAACATGCATCGAGTACTCGCTCGCCTTGATCTAAAAACCCACCGGGTAGTGCCCATAAACCTTTGCCTGGATTCGCTTTTCGCTCGATTAAAAGCACATGGCCAGATTGAATAACAATCGAATCCACGGTCACAAATGTTGGAGCATAAGGTGCAGCTTTCCACGCTTCCTGATACTTTTTAATAAAAAGAATTTCATCACGTACTTGAGCGTAACCATCATTTGCTTTTGCAAAATTTAATAAATAATTTGCTACCGCTTTTGGTAATACATCAGTATCTGCCATGCTGGTAACGATTTGCTCAGCATTACCAATAAAATAACTTTCTCTCACTGGTGTGGCGCTAATCGCTCTGTAATTTTCAATACTGATGCTGTGCCATTGCGGAAACAAATTTAAATAAAAACCTGTTTGATCTTTTTTATGGCCAATCAATGCAATTTTTGCAACACGATGAGGTGATGTATGATGCGCTGTAACTAAACCATTTACGGTTGACTGTACATTGCGAACCCAAATTTCATCGTTGTAGGGCACATCCATTAATGGCAAACAAAGTAAACGAGCATTATCGGCTTCACTTAAACACGCACGAATCATTTCTTCGCGTTCTTGATGTGTCCATGCATTACGCGTGTTGCGCGGCTGCCACGCAGAACCAATCAAGAGAATAAGCTTATCCGCTTGCTTGAGACCTTCCTGAACCACTTTTAAATGCCCAGCATGAAATGGTTGAAAGCGGCCAATAAATACGGTGAAATCGAATGGTTTGTTCATATCGCAAGACCCTTGCTGATGGTGAAAGCAGCAAGTCTATCTCGCTGCTGTTAAGCTCTTCACATAGTAATTAACTTGCTATGCGAGCCGACAAGATTTATTATTGGCCAAATGCCACTTAATTGGCAAGTTATTTTTTAAACATTTTTTCGAGAAGAAAAATCGTTATGTACAACTCCGAAAAAGAGTACCTAAAACACTACAACATACATGACTATGATGTGCCCTTGGTATCTGTGGATATCGCTATATTTACGCTGCTGGATGGGAAGCTACATGTATTGATGGTTGAGCGTGGTGAGTTTCCACAAAAAGGACGCTGGTCTCTACCTGGTGGTTTTATCAATCAAAAGCAAGATAAAGATCTGCATACTACTGCCCTACGGAAACTTACGGAAAAGACAGGCGTCAAGGCACCCCATTTGGAACAAGTAACTACGATCGGCAACTCAATACGCGACCCTAGAGGTTGGTCTGTTACCTCGTTATATATGGCATTAATTCCATATGCTCCAACTGCCGAGTTTATAGGTGCGGTTGTCGATGCACGCTGGTGGCCCATAGATACGGCTCTCAAACAAACATTGGCCTTTGATCATGCTGATCTCATTACGCATGCAAGAGAGCGCCTACGTGCTAAGGCAGGCTATACCGCATTGCCAATGTATGTGCTAAATGCACCATTCACCCTAACTCAGCTTCAGCAAACCTATGAAGAGCTATTGGGAACCCAATTGGAAAAGAAATCTTTTCGTCGTAAGTTCCCTGTTGATGAATTGCTGGAAGAGGTTGGGGAGGGTTTACCAGAAAGCGGTAGAGGTCGTATTGCAGTCTTATATCGTCCCAAGAAGGGTGGAGATAGCTACACATTTTTACGCTCGTTTGGAGCCGGTGAAGATTCTTAAACCTAATAGATTAAATTCAATGGCACAAACAAAAGCAAGAACCAGTATTAGCCACCCTCTAATCATCAACACCATCCCAGTATCAAATGGTGAGCTTGGATTAACTTTTTGCCCCGGCAAGAAGCAACCGAATGCTATGACTGGATCATGGGATAGAGATATTGATCTGGATATTGAATCGGTAAAAAGATGGGGGGCTACAGCAGTTATTTCATTGCTAGAAGATTTTGAGTATGACGAGCTGGCAGTGCGCAATTTGCCCTCGGTCTACGAGGATAATTTTAGGTGGTTCAATTTACCTATTCCAGACAAATGTGCCCCAAAAGAGGCTTGGTTGGCTGATTGGTTAGATTTAAGAAATGAACTCAAAAACTTGCTTGCCAACAATGGAAAAATATTGATTCATTGCAAAGGTGGGTTCGGCCGAACAGGCACTGTTGCTGCACTGATCTTAATGGATCATGGTTATACGGCTATTGATGCAATTACTGAATGTCGCCGGGCAAGAGAGTTTTCGGTTGAAACAGAAGTACAGGAACAATTTGTGATGGATTACGACCCATTAAAACTATCGTAATTTTGTTGCATTAAAAGCCAACTTTCAGGTGATCGGCCCAATGTTTTTGACAGCCGATCAGCCCACTCTTCATTAAGGCTCAACCTCGCTTTCAGCAACTGATTGAGGGATTCCAATGGAATATCTAGTTTATGAGACAACTCCTCATTAGAAAGCTGCAAAGGCTCAACATAAGTACGAAGAATAAATTCGCCCGGATGAACTGGATTATGCTGTTTCACGGATTATTTCCATCTAAATGATTCAAAACTTCGGTTAATGAAGTAATTTGATACGATTGGGTAGCACCGCTTCGAACTAGATGAAGTGCTTTCATCCCCAATGCTATAGGGCCAACATAATCTGCCTCAAATGTATCACCAACAAATATGCACTGTTCAGCTCTACAATTAAAGCGGCTTAAAATCGATTCGTATATTTGAGCCTCGGGCTTGATGGTACCTAACTCGTAACTTAGAAAGTGTTCTAAATTGAAGCCCGCTAACAGCCTATCAATTACTGCGCCATAGGGTTGAGCCAAGTTTGAACAAACGCCAACTTCAATGCCACGTGCTTGCAATTGTTTAATCGTTGGAATGGCATTATCAAATAACGTTAGGCTTGCTAACTCATCACCTATTTGCAATTCCAGATTTCGCACCAACTCGTTAGGAGGAGTGATTCCTAAACCATAGCTAATCGCTTCAACACCACCATTAATCGTCATGACTGTTCGGGCATCGTCAGGCTTTACTTGCCTGCCATTTTCACGAGCCCATTTAAGAAGCTGCCTAAAAGGGTGGTATTGCATACCAAATTTAACTAGCGTGCCAAAGAGATCAAAAACGACCACATTAGGCTGTTTGGTAGCCAAGATATCAAATTTAGTTGAGCTCATATTCTGATCTAACAATGATAGGGGAGTGAGTCTCAGACATGATGGATTAAATTGGTTTGAACATCTATCGAGGTTTAGAGATATAATGAATCGAACAAAAACTATTTGATATCAATAAGTTACGATAGGCCAAATTACGGTATCAAAAGGCGGACATACTTTAATATCAGGAACAAGATTTGCTGCAGGGCTTTTTTATTTTTACTGCGAAAATAAAGTGCGGAGTAAGCTCGCCCGATTCACCACAATAGCCTTACGCATCACAATAATAATTTGAGTTGTTATCGCCATAGCGGAAGGCGTTCACTATTAGGCATTAATTTTCTTTTACACAGGGACTTTTTATGATCAAGCAATTACTGTTTGCGGTTATCACACTGCTTTCACTCAACTCGTTCGCCCAATCAACTGAAACACCGCCATCGGCAAATACTTCAGGCATTGAAGAAACCGACAGTTCTGCTGCGGCCACCGATAATGGTGCTGATGCGTTACTCGCATCATTCAAATTCCAAAGCGGAAAAATCTCGCTACCCAATGGTATAGCTACGTTGGATTTACCGGCGAATTTTCGCTATTTATCGCCCGAGGATTCTGAAAAATTACTCGTCGAAGGCTGGGGTAACCCACCTGGCAATGAAACTTTGGGCATGATCATTCCTGCGGAAACGAATCCACTATCAGATGCCGGTTGGGGCGTGGTGATTACCTATACCGAGGATGGTCATATTAAAGATGAGGATGCCGACAAGATTGATTACAAAGAGTTGTTGGAAGACATGAAAAAAGAAAGTGAAGAGGCGAATAAAGAGCGCGTTAAACAAGGTTACAGCGCTATGCATTTAGTCGGTTGGGCTGAACCGCCCAGTTACGATAAAAGCGCGCGTAAATTACTGTGGGCAAAAGAATACAGCGGTGATAAACAAAGCGTAAACTCCTTAAATTACAACATCCGCGTCTTAGGCAGAAAAGGTGTGTTGGTATTGAACGCTGTTGCGGGCATGAATCAAATTTCGCAAATTAAAAATGAAATGCCTTCTATTTTAGCGGTTACTGAATTTACCAAAGGAAATCGCTATGAAGATTTTGATAGCAAGACCGATCACATGGCGGAATACGGTTTGGCTGCCCTGGTAGCAGGTGGTGTGGCTGCCAAAATGGGGTTGTTCGCCAAGCTTGGGGTTTTGCTGTTAGCTTTCAAGAAATTTATTGTGATAGGTGTTGTGGCTATAGGTGCTTTCCTGAAAAAACTGTTTAGCAAAAAATCATAAAGTTAAAACACTGGTATATATTTTAAAAAGAAAACGGATTGGAAAACTCCGATCCGTTTTCTTTTTGCGCTTATCTTAAAAAAATTTCAGAATTTTGCTGTCACCCACTTCTTAATCCCCGCGATAAAAACTTCTGTGCTGCATCGGTTAAAATAATATTAACCAAAATTGTGCAACCTTCCTTTGATGAATAAAATGCCATGGATTGCTGCACGTGCATGGATGATTCCATTATTTTTTGTACATCATTCACTTTAATGTTGCCTGGAATCCAGCGCATATTTTTCGGAATGGAATATCTGTCATCAAATCTGTACGATGCTTGGCAAGCTTATGCAACACGTCAAATAAAACCCGCTAAAGACCGCTGTTTAATAATAATTTAGCCGGGGCGGCACTTTGATTTTGTTATAGTGTCTCCATATAGGAATTGTCCTTTTTGTCAGCAACCCCCATTGATTTTCAACCTGAAAATGTCCTTTTGGAGTAACACCATGCCATCAATTAGCCGTGCCACTCACGCCTTTATCGTTGCGGCCATGCTTGGCTTTAGCAGCCTGGTATTTGCAGAACCGAGCTTGCTGGAAATTAACCAAACCCTTCAGAGTGGTAATATCGCCAAAGCCGATACCCTCATGAAAGAAGTGATAGCAGCGCATCCGGAAAGTGCCAAAGCGCATTTCAAATATGCGGAGATCCTGGCTGCCGAAGGTAAAACGGATGCCGCGCGCACCGAATTATCCCATGCCGAGAAATTGCAGCCCAATCTGGAGTTTGCCAAACCGGTAGCCGTACAAGCACTTAACCAAAAACTTTATCCAGCAAAGCAAGGAAGTAACGCCAGCACAACAAGTCCGCTAATAACCTTTGCCATCATTGCGTTAATCGTGTTTTTTATCGTGATGATCGTACGCGCACTTCGTCGTCCACAAATTCAACCAACCTATATGGGCAATCCACAAATGGCGAACGGCTATCCACAACAAGGTTCTTACCAGGGTGGTTACGGTCCGCAAGGTTATGGCCCTCAAGGTGGTGGTGTTGGATCTGGCATTGTAGGTGGTTTGGCAACTGGCGCTGCCGTAGGTGCGGGTATAGTGGCGGGCGAAATGCTGATGCACAAAGTGCTTGATGATGATCAGCCAGCAAGCCACGACTCATACGTTCGCAACCAACCGGCACCCGACAACTTTAGTGATATCAGCGGCAGCGATTTTGTCGATAACGATAATGGTTCGTGGGATAGCGGCTCATCATTTGATAGTGATAATGGCGGTGATTGGACCTAATATCTCCGCTATTGATAATGTCAGCCAACGAAACAATACAACTCGATTTTGCGCCCTTACCCATTACATCGACACCTCCAAAAGGTGTCGATCTTTGGTTTCTGGATTTATCGAAATTCACTCATAAACCACACGCCGAATTTTCTTCTTTTGTTACAACGGATGAATTAATTCGCGCAAAACAATTCAAACATAATTCATCGCACTTTCTTGCCACTCGCGCATTATTGCGAGCGATCATCGCGCATTATACTGGCATGAATGCGTTGGATTTATTATTTGCGCACGCAGCACACGGCAAACCTTTTTTGAGCAATGCACCGACGCCAATTCATTTTAATTTATCGCACAACGAAGCTTTCGCCGTATTAGCAATAAGCGCAAAAAATTCGCTGGGTGTTGATATTGAAAGCATAAATTCGCGCTCTTATTTAAAAGGCTCGCGCAATTATCTAAAAATCGCCAAACGTTATTTTCATGAGGATGAATTACAAGCGCTTATAGATTGCGCAGAATCAGAGCGTGGAAAATTATTTTATAAATTCTGGACGCTGAAAGAAGCTTTTTTCAAGGCAACAGGTGGAGGCATCTCAAGCGGTTTGGATAAGATTTTTTTCCGCATTGATGATGAAAAGATCGCGGCAAATATCAATCCCGTACTCGGTTTGCAAAATCATGCCTGGCAATTTCACCAGGAGTTTATCGCACCCGATACAGTGGTCGCACTAGTGCTTAACTCCACCCAACCCATTCAGCATCAATGGTTAAACGGAAATGCGCTGTTAAATGGGATGTAATTCAACCAGCCGCAAAACTATCCACCTTATTTTGCATATCCCTGTAATTGCGCTATAAAATCCGTATGCCATAAAACAAGGCACGGCAAAACCGGTTTTACTTGACTCTGAAGCCCTCACTGCTAGCATTGCCGCCGTAATTTACTCCGACTATCTACCATAAGAATTCCACCATGTTGCCATTTCACCAGGTTGTTAAAGACGATTTCACCGCAGTCAACGAACTCATTATCAAACAGTTGCATTCCGATGTCGGGCTGGTGGAAAACATTGGCCATTACCTCGTTGAAGCGGGCGGAAAACGTTTGCGTCCCTTAATGGTGTTATTAACGGCAAATGCGCTGGGTTACCCTGCGCGCGACAAAACCGAGCACCTGGATTTGGCGGCCATTATCGAGTTCATCCACACGGCTACACTGCTGCATGATGATGTGGTGGATATGTCCAGCCTGCGTCGTGGTCGCCCTACTGCTAATGCACAATGGGGCAATGCACCCAGCGTGCTGGTCGGTGATTTCCTTTACTCTCGCGCGTTTCAAATGATGGTCAGTATTGGCAGCATGGATGTCATGGCGATTCTCGCCAACACAACCAATGTGATTTCTGAAGGTGAAGTGCAGCAGTTGGTGAATGCCAAAAATCCTGACGTCACTGAAGATAATTACTACCAGGTTATCGATAAAAAAACCGCCATACTTTTTGCGGCGGCCTGTGAAGTCGCCGCTGTATTGGCGGGCGCAACCAATGAGCAACGCCTTGCATTGCAAAACTATGGCCGCAAGGTCGGTGTCGCCTTCCAGTTGGTCGATGACGCACTGGACTACACCGGTGATGCAGCCACCCTGGGTAAAAATGTCGGCGATGATTTGGCAGAAGGCAAACCAACATTACCACTGATTTATGCGATGCGCACGGGCACACCGGAACAGGCCGGGATCATCGCCAACGCCATTCGCAACGGCGATGCCAGCCAACTCAGCGCAATCCTTGAGATAGTACAGGCAACCGGTGCCATGAATTACACCCTTGATGCCGCTCGCGAACAGGTTCGCCAGGCGATAGCACAGTTGGAAGCGCTGCCAGATAACACATTCACCCAGGCGATGCGCCAGGTTGCCGAGTTTTCATTGGCACGGACCTACTAATACCTGCAAATCCTTATATTGCTTTTCTCTCCTCCCAAAGCCTCGATTTTCGGGGCTTTTTTATTGCTTGCCCCTTCCGAAAACTTCAGTCGCTATCTGTTTGCTTGATTTATTGTCATTTTGACTAATACTTAAGGCATAAAAATATAGTGTCCGTATGCCTTGCGCCTCTCCATATCAAAAAAGCCAAATAACAACAATCACGTGCGCCTCTTTACCGCAACAGGAAGATCTATGAACTCTTTTAAACGCATTTTGGTACTGTTTTTTCTCTGCGCCAGCCAGGTATCACTCGCAGAAACCAAAACCCTTAAAGTCAATGACTCAAACGATCCGAATGGTCCTTACGCAGCCGCAATGATCCAGCTCGCTATCGATCACATGGGAAACAAATATAACCTGCAAATAGGCCACGAAAATTTCACGCAGGCGCGCGCCAATGAAGAAGTAAAAACTGGCGGCCTGGATTTGATTTGGACAACAACCGGTAAAGAAACCGAGGCTGAATTAGAACCCGTCCGTATTCCACTTTTCAAGGGATTGTTAGGCTGCAGGATTTTTATTATCAACAAAAACAACCAGGCCAAATTCGACCAGGTAAAAACTTTTGATGATTTGAAAAAGCTAACTTACGGCCAAGGCAAAACCTGGGCAGATGGAAAAATCCTGGAAGCCAATGGTTTGAAAGTGATTAAAACCAACAAGTATGAAAATTTGTTTTACATGACAGATGGCGAGCGTTTTGATGCCTTTCCTCGCGGAGTGCACGAACCTTTTGGCGAGCTTGAGAAGCGCCCCAACTTAAACCTGGCCGTCGAAAAAAATATTTTGTTAATTTATAAAATGGATTTGTATTTATACACCAGCAAATCCAACCAAAAGCTCGCAAAAGAATTTGAAGATGCCTTTAACAAAGCAATTGCCGATGGCAGCTTTGACAAATTGTTTTACAGCTCGCCGCAAGTTAAAGACATTATTGAAAAAGCTAACATGAAAAATCGTAAAGTGTTTTACCTGGATAACCCGACACTTTCAAAAGAAACACCGCTTGATCGCAAAGAGCTTTGGGCTGACCCAAAAGATTTCTAAAATCTTTTAGCTAGAGCTACCAAGCACATTTATCCAATGCGGCGAATGTGCTTGTATCCCACTCATTCGGCATTTGAATATATGAATTGGCGTGCGATACAAAGCTTTTTCAAAATGGTTACCTGTTTTCTCATCTCGACTAACGTGTAACAGATTACATCACACTAAATAAATAAGATTATTTAACAAATACAAACTACCAGCTATATTCAGTAAACAATAAGCGTTAGGTTCAGCCGACCAAAAAAACGCTATCCGATAAAGATTGACGATTGATGCAGCAACGGGAAGTTTATGAAAAAGAATAAGTTAGTGCTTGTATGCCTGTTGGGCCTACTGAGCAAATCGGTGTTGGCCGAAGAAACCCTTATCCATGTGAATGATTCAAGTGATCCTAACGGTCCTTACGCCGTCAAAATGATTCAGCTGGCACTGAAGCATATCGACAAAAAATACAAACTGGTGGTGACCAAAGAGCCTTTTTCCCAAGTCAAAATAATGGAAGAAGTAACCAATGGTAAGCTTGATGCATTTTGGAATTCGTCCAATGCCGATAAGGAAAACGACTATATACCCGTAAGAATTCCGCTTTATAAGGGTCTATTGGGTAACCGTATTTTTATTATCCATAAAGATAACCAGGCTAAATTCGACAATATAAAAACCCTGGATGACCTCAAAAGCATCACCATAGGCCAGGGTAAAACCTGGGCAGATACCAAAATCCTTGAAAGCAATGGTCTGAACGTTGTTAAGGCCAATAAATATGAAAGCTTGTTTTTGATGGTCGATGGCGGTCGTTTTGATGCCTTCTCACGCGGGGTTCATGAACCTTTTGGCGAACTGGCAAATCATCCCAACCTGAAAGACCTGACGGTAGAAAAGCATTTGATGCTGGTTTATCGCATGCCTTTTTATCTATTTGTCTCAAAGGACAATAAGACGCTTGCCAAAGACCTTGAGGCGGGCTTAAACGCGGCAATTGCCGATGGCAGTTTTGACCAGGTATTTTTTAGCGACCCCGCAGTGCAGGACGTGATGGCAAAGGCCGATATGAAGAACCGTCGCGCGATCTACCTGGACAATCCCACCCTCTCCAAAGAAACCCCGCTCGATCGCAAAGAACTTTGGTTTGACCCGAAAAGTATCCCGTAGGACACCCCTCTTTACCTGATTAAAAATCTCCTATGCGCCTGATTAATATGCACAATCAGGCGCCACCTGTCAGACAAGATGCTGGACAAGCCAAGCACAGCGGGTAGAATGGCGACCTTTTGTGCGGATTGCTGCGCACTCGCCATTCAACTACCGAGTTAATTCCATGACCACTTTTGAACCCAAGAGCTCATACACCCGCGAAGAACTGATTGAGTGCGGCAATGGCCGTCTGTTTGGCCCAGGCAATGCACAATTGCCTATCCCGAATATGTTGATGCTTGACCGTGTTGTCCATATCAGCCAAACCGGCGGTGAATACGGCAAGGGTGAAATTGTAGCGGAGCTGGATATCAACCCCGATCTCTGGTTTTTCGCCTGCCACTTCCCGGGTGACCCGGTAATGCCCGGTTGCCTCGGCCTTGATGCCATGTGGCAATTGGTTGGCTTTTTCCTCGCCTGGAAAGGCAACCTTGGCCGCGGGCGTGCACTGGGTTGCGGTGAAGTGAAATTTACTGGCCAAATCCTGCCAACGGCGAAAAAAATCACTTATCACATCAATTTGAAGCGTGTTATCGAACGTAAACTCATTATGGGTATTGCTGACGGACGCGTTTCTGTCGATGGCAAAGACATCTATTTTGCGAGCGATTTACGCGTCGGCCTGTTCCAAAACACCGATAGCTTCTAATCCATTCCGCACGGGCGAGGTTGTGTAGCACAGCTTGAACTGTGGCATAATCGCCGCCCATCATATTGATTTAGTCCCCATCCGGGGCGCAAGGCGAACAATCAACAAACTGCAGCTGAACGCAGTAAAAGTTGAAGATTAAAGAGGTAGCTTATGAAACGTGTTGTTGTTACCGGTATGGGAATTGTCTCCTGCTTGGGCAATGATAAAACTGCCGTATTAGACGCGTTGCGCGCTGGCCGTTCTGGTATCAAATATCAGGAAATCTATAAAGAAATGGGCTTGCGCAGTCACGTTGCAGGCTCGGTTGATATTGATTTGTCTGAAGCGATTGACCGTAAAGTATTGCGTTTTATGGGCGATGCCGCTGCCTACGCTTACATTTCCATGCAACAAGCAATTGCTGACGCGGGCTTGACGGAAGAGCAAGTGTCAAACGATCGTACCGGTATCATCATGGGTTCTGGCGGCGCCTCCTCTGAAAACCTGGTTGAGTCTGCTGATATCCTGCGCGAAAAAGGCGTAAAGCGTGTTGGCCCCTATCGTGTAACCCAAACCATGGGCAGCACCACGTCTGCCTGTCTGGCGACCCCGTTCAAAATCAAAGGTGTTAACTACTCTATATCTTCTGCCTGCGCTACCAGCGCGCATTGTATTGGCGTAGCCCTTGAGCAAATCCAGCTCGGCAAGCAAGACATCATTTTTGCAGGCGGCGGTGAGGAGGAACATTGGACCCTGACCGCATTGTTTGATGCCATGGGCGCATTGTCCACCAAATATAATGAAACTCCCGACCAGGCCTCACGCGCATATGACGCGGAGCGCGATGGCTTTGTTATCGCAGGCGGCGGCGGCTGTCTGGTGATTGAAGAATACGAGCACGCCAAAGCGCGCGGCGCGAAGATTTATGCGGAAGTTGTGGGCTACGGTGCAACTTCCGATGGTTACGATATGGTTGCCCCGTCAGGCGAAGGGGCAATGCGCTGCATGAAGCAGGCGTTAGCGACAACGGAAGGTAGCATCGACTATATCAACTCACACGGAACCTCAACACCCGTTGGCGACCTCGCTGAATTGAAAGCCATCAAGGCAACCTTTGGCGATAAGATTCCACCGATCAGCTCTACCAAATCCTTAACCGGACACAGCCTGGGTGCAACTGGTGTGCAAGAAGCTATTTACAGTTTGTTGATGCTGGAAAATGATTTTATCTGTGCATCAGCCAATATCACCACACTCGACCCTGAAGCTGAAGGTATGCCAATTGTGTTAAAGCGCCAGGACAACGTGAAATTAAATCGCGTGATGTCCAACAGTTTTGGCTTTGGTGGCACCAACGCAACACTGGTATTCCAACGCATTTAATTGCACAGGGAATATTAAAAAAGCCGCGCCTCCAAAAGGTCGCGGCTTTTTTTGTTTTAAGAGGTTCGAATTTAAAAATAGCAAAACAAATCATCGTAAAAAATAATGAGCTCACAATAATAATGGGCACTCTTTTGACAGAAACTACTTTGACAGGAACTGCCCATGCCAGTTATTCGAGCACTCACAGGCATAGTTATTGTTTGCTTAGGAATTTATGCGCTATCTATTGTTGCAGCAGGTGTTCAACACGGTGAGATCATACAACTTTCAAAGCACGGCAACGCCATCTTACATAAAGCAACAGAACCCGAACGCTATTGGATTGCGATATTTTTTTGGTCAATAGCTTCAGTGATGTTAATTGGTGGAGGAATTTATCGAATAATAAAAATACCCCGATAAATATCGGGGTATTTTTTGTCAGGCAATCAAACCATTAAGGCAAACATGTTTGTACTATTAATGAAGGCTAACGCAAGTTGCCTGCAACGCAGCGCCAGTTGGGCCTGAACCAATAGTAGTGGTTGTGAAACCGCAGTTAGGATTGCTGTTTACGCCACAAAATTGATTTACTGCTGCAGTTGGGAATGGTGGTTGCCCTTGTCCCACATAAATTGTGGAAGGATAAACTGCACCAGCCTGTGCACAAGCCACTACTGAAGGTGTAATTCTATACACGGAAGGCGAATGGCAATTACCTGATACCTGGTAGCCACTTGATGCAGCCAAACCGCATGCTGTATTACCATTCGAACCAATGCCCCTGGTTGCAGCAACAGTATTGGTCGCCGTATCAGTACAGGTCGATATCGTAACGGTGCCACCCGGACTAATTGGAATATTTATTACCTGTGTAACATTCCATGAACAATTGACCGGCGTCAATGTATCTGCGTGTGAATTTACAGATACGAATGCGGCTGTGGCAAAAATAAATCCTGAACATACTTTTAACAATTTCATAAAAATTCCTATTATTAAATTTGATTAGGGTTTAATCCTTATCAGGCTCTCTTGCATCAAACAATCATTACCATCAATTATTATTTATCGTTATATAAAGCGAGCAGGTAATTATTTAAAATCGGTAGAGTTTGAAATAATTACATTAACTTTTTAATTAAACTCAAATCCTTGTTCAGCACTCGACAAATAAAGGGTCGTGTTACCAGCTGCAATATCGGGCACCGCAATAACCGACATAAATTTATTCTCCGCAGCCAGTTTAGAAAATCTTTCAACAATAAGGTTAGCCTGCTCAAGATTGCCCACGCCAATTGAAACCTGGCATTGTGTAGTGCGGCATTTGGTTTCTTTTAATGCAAATCCTGATAACTCGGCTTTATCTATAAATAAATTCGTTAATTTTTTTTCTTGCGTTGAAGCCCACTCAGGATTAACAGACTCAACATTAAAACGAGCCTGCATTTCATCTTGCAAATTAAAATTGCCAGTTTTTTTTGTCTGCTCCGTTATCCATTTCATATAATTTCCTGCTCGCATTTCGGCAAGCTTTGATTCAGCAGAATACAAAGCGCTTTGAGATTCTATGGACGATTGGGCATTAGATAATGTGTTTTGTGGCACATTTTGAAAAGATGCAGCCGATGCATGGTATTGGGCGAGCTGCATTTTCAATTGCTGGATTTGCTGTGTTGCTGCGGCGTAATTTTTTTCAAGTATTGGATTTGATGAGGATGAAGGAATCGATTGATATTGCGCCACTGGCTTATCCGCAGATAAATATTTATCCACACCAATACCCGCAAAGAACGCAAGGGATGCCACTATGACTAACTGAATATTGCGCGCCATACAAATTCCATTATTTTCCAACAGCTACAATTTATTTTTTATTACAACTGTTTAATTTCCAGCAAGGCTAACATACTCAATTAGTCATTAATATGACTCAATATTACGTTGCATAACATATTGTGAAAAAATGGCGCGTGATTTTGCAAAACGGTTACATAATTTTTTTATTTTTAAAATTTCAATTCGATTGGTTATGAAACCATTGTTTAACAAGCGGCAATAAGCTGGGTCGCCACGGGCGTGTTTGCACACCGAAAGCATCGCGAATCATACGACAACCCAGAACAGCACTGAGCGGTTCTGTTGTAGGTTCAACATCAACCAATGTGAAATTGGCATCATGTTGCAGTAATTGTTGTTGCGCTAATAATTGTACCAATTGCTCGCCAAATTCTGCTTCATTGAGCGCGTCACCGCTGCAGTAATGCATCACGCCCCAATTATCGGAACCGCAAGCAATTTGTTTGATCAATGCCACACAAACTCGCACGGCATCAGAGAGCAAAGTCGGTGCGCCCCGCAAACGCGTATTGAGCAAAATGGGTTGCTGCGATTGGATGGCTTTTAATAAGCGCGTGAGATGGTTGTCGCCAATGCTGCCGATAATCCAACCCAGCCGCAAAATAATAAATCGCGCAGCGCTGTGTTCGATGGCTTGTTCTGCTGCAAAAAATGCCTGGCCTATAGCGCTTACAGGCGCGGGAATATCTTTCTCACTGTGACTGCTTTTATTGTCGACGCCAAATACCTGGTAACTCGAAAAATGAATCAGCGGCACCCCCAGACTCGCACAGGTGTTGGCGATATTGGCAGCCGCTATAGGCAATAAATCCTGTTGCTCCGCAGAGGGTGAATCCTCCCACGCCAGCGTGTTGACCACCACATCCGGTTTGTGTTGCGTCAAATAGTCCCGCACCGCCAAGGCATCTTCCCAATGGATTTTGGGGGACAACAGTTGGCATTGCTCGCGCTCCAAATCATGCTCCAGCGTTCGGCCAAGCGCGCCTTGGGTATCGGTGACGATAATTTTCAGGGACATAAACCGCATTTACTCACAAATCGATATCAGCTCTGGAGTCTGGCAAAGAGATACATAAAGATCAACAGAAATCCCCTGGCGCGGTAGTGCCTTACCAGCATTTTTCCTACGGCAAATCGTCATCCCCGCAGGGGATGACGACTCCCTTTAGCCAACAGCGTTTCCTCATACGCCACTAACTAGCTGTTGATTCATGTCTATACTCTGGCACAATGCCCTCCCCTTTTTTGTTGCACGAGATCAACGAATGAGTTCTCAACCAACCGCGCACAAGTCCTCCCATCTTGCGCTAACCGTTGCCGCCCTCGGCGTTGTATTTGGCGATATCGGAACCAGCCCACTCTACGCCCTGAAAGAAACCTTCAATCCCGACCACGGTATGCCGCTTAATCAAATGACGGTCCTGGGCGGCCTTTCGACGGTTTTTTGGGCGCTGATGTTTGTGGTAACGCTTAAGTATGTAACTCTCGTGATGCGTGCGGATAACCACGGCGAAGGCGGCACCATGGCGCTGCTCGCCAAGGTATTTGAATCGATAAAAGATCATCCCAACTGGAAACCCTATCTCTTGATGCTGGGTGTTCTGGGCGCGTCGTTGTTTTACGGCGATGCAGTGTTGACACCGGCAATGTCGGTACTCGGTGCGCTGGAAGGCCTGGAAGTAGTGACGTCGGATTTCAAACCCTATGTTGTGCCTATCGCCGTCGGGGTTTTGATTGGTCTGTTCGCTTTGCAGCGCGGCGGCAGCTCCAAAGTGGGAGCGATTTTTGGCCCTATCACTATCATCTGGTTTTTAGTGCTCGGGATCTCCGGCTTTTATGGCATTGTGCAAAACACGATTGTGCTTAAGGCGTTCAATCCCTATTACGCCATGCATTTTTTAACAGATCATGGTTGGGCGTCGTTTATTGTGCTGGGCGCTGTGGTGCTGGCAGTGACTGGCGCAGAAGCGCTCTACGCCGATATGGGGCATTTTGGTAAAGGCCCCATTCGTACCGCGTGGTTTGCTCTGGTGTTTCCATCATTAATCCTGAATTACTTCGGACAAGGCGCGCTTATCCTGCTTGATCGGTCGGTGATCGAGAATCCCTTTTTCCATATGTTCAAAGGCTGGGCACTCTATCCCGTTATCGCACTGGCGACATGCGCGGCGGTTATCGCCTCGCAAGCAACTATCGCAGGCACTTACTCAGTGACTAAACAAGCGGTGCAGCTTGGCTTTTTACCCCGCTTGAAGGTGGTACAAACCTCAGCCAAAGAGATTGGCCAAATCTATTTGCCAGGCGTTACTACACTGATGTTGTTCGTGGTAATCCTGATTGTTGTCAGCTTCAAATCTACAACTGCCCTGGCCTCCGCCTATGGCGTGGCGGTAACCGGCGATATGCTGGTCACCAGCACCCTGACCTTTTTTGTGATTTTCTACGGCTGGAAACTTCCGCTGCCGGTGTGTATTGCGGCCACCAGCGTTTTTATCATCATCGACTTATCGCTGTTCAGCTCAAGTGTTATTAAAGTCTTCGATGGCGGCTGGTTGCCGGTAATTATCGCCATGTCAGTATTCAGCATAATGACTACATGGCGCAAAGGTCGCGATATCCTGTTCCAGCGCCTGCGTTCATCGTCCGTACCGCTGGATGTACTTTTGCCTTCGCTGTTCATCAGCCCACCTCACCGCGTTCCGGGCACAGCGGTTTTCCTGACCGCAACCCCGGAAGCAACGCCGCACGCCTTGTTGCACAACCTCAACCACAACAAAGTCTTGCACGAGCGCGTTGTGTTCCTGACGGTAGACGTGACCAACTCGCCCTGGGTTGATATGAAAGATGCCTGTGAAATTGAGGATATGGGCAACAATTGCTACCGCGTGATTATCCATTTCGGTTTCATGAACCAGCCCGATATCACCCAGGCGTTAAAAGCCTGCGAACCGCAAGGCTTGTCGTTCAATATGATGCAGACGTCATTCTTCCTTTCGCGCGAAAAAATCGTTCCTGTCGCAACGCTGGATAGCGGCATGCCCATGTGGCGCGAGCAGTTGTTTGCCGCCATGGCGCGCAACGCAGGCACTGCGGTAGATCACTTTAATATTCCCACCAACCGCGTTATTGAACTAGGTACGCAGGTGGAAATCTAAATCACCTATGAACTCCTCGACCACACATATCGATCTTGATATCGCCGTTATCGGTGGCGGTGTGGCGGGGCTATGGCTGGCTAATCGCCTGCATCGCCAGGGCTTCAAACTCGCTTTGTTTGAACACAAAGCCCTTGGCAGCGACCAAACCATGGCGTCGCAAGGTATGATCCACGGCGGTATGAAATACACCTTGAGCGGCATGCTGACGGGAGCATCGGAAGCGATTGCCGATATGCCGCAACACTGGCGCGCGTGCCTGTGCGGCGAAGGCGATGTAGATTTACGCAATACCCGCATCCTGAGCGACCATTTCTTCCTCTGGTCGACGGACAGCATCACCTCAAAGCTCACCAGCTTTCTCGCCAGCAAAGCCACCAATGGCCGCGCTGACAAAGTAACTGACGAGCGTCGCCCGCCTTTGCTGCGCCACCAGGACTTCACCGGCAACCTCTATCGCCTTGTGGATATAGTGCTCGATACCCACAGCCTGGTAACCAACCTGGCCCACAATATCGAAGCCCAGTGTTTTTTAGTGGATGACCAGCAAACCAAGCTTTTAAAAGACGATCAGGGCAATGCCTACCTTCGAGTCGAACACGCCGAAGGCCCAATCGAAGTGCGCGCCAAACGCTTTATCCTCACGGCGGGACAGGGTAATGCTGCACTGCTCGCGCAACTTGGCCTCAACAGCCCGGCCATGCAGCTGCGCCCGTTGCAACAGGTTATGGTCAAGCACCATCACCCTTTTACATTTTTTGGCCACTGCCTCGGTGCCGACACCACGCCACGCCTGACTATTTCCAGCCATGCGCTCAATAAACATGAGCAAGTCTGGTATCTCGGTGGCAGCCTGGCTGAGCGCGGCGCAAACATGGGTAGCGACGAACTGATCGAATACGCCCGGCAGGAATTAGCAGAATTGCTTCCCTGGGTGGATTTGAGTGATGCAGACTGGGCAAGCCTGCCGATCAATCGCGCAGAGCCCCTGCAGCCCGGTTTTGCGCGCCCCGACAATGCTTTTATCCGCTCGGCAGAAGGCTGTAACAATTTATTGGTCGGCTGGCCAACCAAATTGACGCTCGCCCCCAACCTTGCCAACCAAACCCTGGAATTGCTGGTGCAAGCTGGTGTAACGCCTTCACTAAACTCTTTATCAAATAAAGAGCTTTCGCCCCTGGCAGAATTGCTGCCCAAACCACCCATTGCGCAAACGCCCTGGGGGCTTGCCTTCCCCGAGGCATTGAGCAAAGAAGAAGCCTTGATGCTCAAGTTGCAGGATGAATTGGTCGAGGCCTACGACGAAGAATTAGATGAACCCTACGGTGTAGAAAGTTTTATGGAAAAGAAAAACGGCGAGGACCAGCCTTAATGTTACCCCAGACACAACTCGGAAAAACTGATCTGCGCATCAGCCGCCTGGGATTGGGCACGGTTAAATTTGGTCGCAACCAAAACGTCAAATATCCCGAAGCTTTTGAGCTACCCAGCGATGACGAAGCGCGTACCCTCCTCAATCACGCCCGGGACTATGGCATAAACCTGCTGGACACCGCCCCATCCTATGGCATGAGTGAAGAGCGCCTGGGCTACTTGTTAAAAGGCGAGCGCAAAGAATGGATCATTTGCACCAAAGCCGGTGAAGAGTTTAGCAATGGCTCCGATGGCAAAGGCATATCCAATTTCAATTTTGAGCCCGCGGCATTGCGCCTGAGCGTTGAACATAGCCTGCGTCGCCTGCGCACGGATTATCTCGACATCGTTTTGATCCACTCGGATGGCAATGACACCCATTTAATCCACCATCACCAGGTTTTGCATACACTCGCCACCCTGAAACAAGAAGGCTGGATTCGCGCCTATGGCATGTCGACGAAAACCCTGGAAGGTGGAATCATCTGCGCCCGGGAAGCCGATGTGGTGATGACCACCTATGATGCTGAGCAAGACGACGACCAGATGTTGATGCAAACCTGCGTAGCGCACGGCAGTGGCGTTCTGCTCAAGAAAATCTTCAACAGCGGTCATCTCATCAGCGCTAACCCGGCGGGCAGTCAAACTAACAAGAACACCAATAGGATTATCGAACAGCAAATGAAAGTAATTTTTGCGCAGAGCGCCGTTAACAGTGCCATAATCGGCACCCTTAATTGCCAGCATCTGCGCAGCAACGTTGAATGCGCACTGTTCGGCCTGGCCGAAAACGGCAAACTGGCTTGAACCCTGGCTCATCAGGCATAAGCCATCAAACATAAGTCATTAGGTATAACATTATGGGTGAACCCCTTTCCTGGCTGGATCAAGTGCGCTGGAACAGCGACGGCCTCGTGCCCGCCATTGCCCAGGACGCCAAAACCGGCCGCATTCTTATGATGGCGTGGATGAACCGCGAAGCATTGGAAACTACTGCTAAACTCAAGCAAGCGGTATATTTTTCGCGCTCGCGCAACAAACTCTGGCACAAGGGCGAAACCTCACACCATGTACAAAACGTGCAGGAAATCCGCCTGGATTGCGATGAGGATGTGATCGTGCTGATGGTGGAACAAATCGGAGGGATTGCCTGTCACACAGGCAGAGAATCGTGCTTTTATCGCGTGTTTAACAACGGCGAATGGGAAGTGGTTGAGCCGGTGTTAAAAGACCCCAGCGACATTTATTAATTCGCGCAACCTGTCGCGAATTTTTATCAAGAGAACTGAAATGAGCAACGATATTCTCAAACAATTAACGGACATTCTGGAAGCGCGCAAACAAGCCGCTGACGCTGAAAGCTCCTACGTCGCCAGCTTGCACAAAAAAGGCTTGAATAAAATTTTGGAAAAAGTCGGTGAAGAATGCACCGAAACTATTTTAGCCGCGAAGGATGCCCAAACCAGCGGCGACAACAGCGATATGATTTATGAAACGGCCGATCTTTGGTTCCACAGTTTGGTCATGCTTTCTCATTTAGGTGAAAACGCTGATGCGGTCCTCAATGAATTGGCGCGCCGTTTCAACATTTCCGGTCACGATGAAAAAGCATCGCGCACCAGCAGCAACCATTAATTTTTTTATCGAGGCTTTTTATGACAGCTCACATTTTTGCCGGCAACTTCGGCAGCCCAATGCAGCTTCTTATTTTATTGATAATTGTGTTGATATTTTTTGGCGGCAATCGTTTGCGCAATTTAGGCGGCGATTTGGGTGGTGCCATCAAAGGTTTCAAAAAAGCCATGAGCGAAGGTGACAAAGAAAAAGAGCAGGAAAAACTTCAGGCAGATGATCATAAGATCATCGAAGGCGTTGTACAAAAAGACAAAGTCACCAGCGAAAAAGATCAGCCGAAGTAAAAGAATCGAAGCATTAGTATATTTTTAGAGAGTCGTCATCTTCGCGTTTGTAAATCGTCATCCCCGCGAACGCGGGGATCCAATCCACCGCAATGGGAAATAAATCTGGATCCTCGCTTTCGCGAGGATGACGATGAATACTGAATTGATATTTACGATCCAATCAACATGATCCAACAAAAGGCAAACCCGTGTTCGACATTGGCTTTTCTGAATTAGTTGTCTGTGCGATAGTGGCGCTTATCGTGATAGGCCCCGAGCGTATGCCTGAAACAGTGCGTACGGTTGGCCTGTGGATTGGCCGGATTAAACGCAGCATGCGCGAAACACGTTCGGAAATCGAGCGCCAAATGGGTGTCGATGATATTCGTCGCCAATTGCATAATGAAGATATTATGCGCAGCCTGGAAGAAGCGCGCCGCGATATGGATAACGTCATTTCGCAGACGCAACAAGTCATCGATTCAACAGCAGAAGTTGTTTACAAAAGCGAACCGGATTTGCCTTATCACTCCCACGGGGAAGAACAAGCAACAAATGCAGCAACCGAAATCCCAAAGCCAGATGTTGCACTCGAAAACCTAACAACCCCCGCCGACACAGTATCCGAACATTCACACGCTCCTATCGATAAAAAAGCATCTCTATGACCTCGGCCGAAAACGATAAAGAATTACCTTTAGTTCAGCATTTAATTGAATTACGCACGCGACTCTTGCGAACTATCGCGGTTATATTTGCGTTATTCCTCGGGCTCTATGCGCTATTTGCCAATGACATATACGCAATCGTTTCTGCGCCGTTGATGAAATTATTGCCTGCAAATGCAAGCATGATCGCAACCGATATAACCTCGCCTTTGTTAACACCAATGAAGCTCACTTTTTTTGTGGCTCTGGTGGTGGCAATCCCTTACATCCTTTATCAAATCTGGGCATTTGTTGCGCCGGGTTTGTATCGCCATGAAAAACGCATTGCGCTACCGATTTTAGTGAGCAGTGTAATTTTATTTTATGTGGGAATGGCCTTTGCGTATTTTTTAATTTTTCCGCTGATTTTTAAAATCACCACACAATCCGGTTTGGTTGGTGTAACAGCGATGACAGATATTTCAAAATACCTGGATTTTGTATTGCACATGTTTTTTGCATTTGGATTTATTTTTGAAATCCCGGTTGCCACTGTGCTGTTAATTTATGCGCGCGTGATATCGGCAAAATCGCTTATCAAAAAGCGTCCTTACGTCATTTTGGGCTGCTTTGTAGTAGGAATGATCCTTACCCCGCCGGATGTAACATCCCAGTGTTTGCTCGCAATCCCTATGTGGGCGCTGTTTGAAATTGGGGTATATATCGGGCTCTTTATAGAAACCCGTCGCAACAAGCAAGAAGCCGAATTAGAGGCGGAATAACCGCCTCAAACCTGACTGGCAAAAATCTCCGTCAACTCCGATTTGTATTCCTCAATTTTCACCCAAGCTTTTTCGTGGAAGAAAAACACCAAGGTATTAATGGCGGGCTCCACCAAGGCTATAGTTCCGCCAACCAGCGCACTTCCTGTTAAGGCATAGCCTACCGAAAAAGCCACACCAAAGTGTAAGGTCGCGAATGTCATTGTCTTGGCCATGATCCTGTCCTCTTAATGGAATCCAGCGGTTTGCTTCAGGATTTATACTAGGTGAGTGACAACAAGAGATAAAGATAATTAAAATTATGAATTTGATTGTTTTTGTTTATTGCAACGAATTAGAGAACCATCATCTTTTATAAAAGTACATCAACGGTGATTCAGGTTAACTCATAAGGTCGCTGGATATTGCGGAAATGTCCTACGAGGAATGACAACTTCTTATCTGCACACATTCGCAAATTTCATCGCCGATCATTTAATTATCGTCATTCCCGAAGGGAATCCAATGACTTTGAATGCCTTTAAACACTGAATGCCCCTGCAAGAACGCCTGCCAGAATAGCGACCGCCCGTTAAAACGGGATTGATAAACGCAAATACACATCACCAACGCTTAAACGGATGCAGGGAAAGATTGGAATTGTAATAGCGATCATCATCAGTGACTTCTTCACCCAACCAGGACGGTTTTACAAAAGCTTGCTGCTCGGATTCCAATTCAATTTCTGCTACAACCAGGCCCAGATTCTCACCGAGAAATTCATCGACTTCCCACGTCATTCCTTCATAGGAAATTTTACGACGATATTTTTCAATCAAAGGGCCATCGCAAAGTGAAAACATTTGTTTGGCGTCGACAACCGGAATTTCATATTCAAACTCAGAACGGCTTATGCCTAATGTTGCGCCTTTGATGGTCAAAAAAGCCTGTTCACCCGCAATACGGATTCGCACAGTGCGACCTTTTTCCCGGCTTAAATATCCCTGGCAAAAATATACGGCAGGAGCATCGCGCCATTCATCATTCGTCACCAGAAATTTTCGTTCAATTTCAATTCCCATATTTGTCCACACTTTGTGCAAAAAGAGTTTTGTCTCTTGTTATTTCGATTAACAAAAATAATGTTAATCATTAAGGCTATTATTGTATGTCGCAAATTCTTATTAAAAAACTACACACTACTATTCAATTCATATTTTATAAAATTTCGCCGACCTGAAAAAATAATGGAAAAATAGATCCCGTTATTTATATGTTTACGTAAAATTTTTTCACCTCAACATTTTTCACCAGCAAATTCGAAAAACTGCCAGAAATTTTGCACTCGCCAATGCGCCTGATCAATCACATCGTATCCTTATAACACTCTAGCGAATCTGCTTATTCATTTTACAAAAATCAATTCATTCACGTTTTTTAAGGTTAGCTTTTGAACCCCAAAAAAACCTCGCTATTTTGCAATAATTCCCAAGTCTATCAATAACTAACGAAACTAATGAAGCAATTAAAAGAGGTGTTATTTAAGGCTTTTACTGTTACATTCGACACGTTTTTGCGCACGAACGGGAAATGCCATTTATTGCGCCACGCGATTATCGATAATCCTATTTTTGAGGACGAACATGAGCAACACTAAAATCACTCAACTTGAAACTGTTATCACCACCTATCACGCCGAACTTCTGGATGGCTGGATGAATGACTTGATTTCACGCCTGACCCGCCGCGACAAAGGTGCAGAAAACGAACTGCGCCAACAGGCAACGCAATTTCTTCAGCTCTTGATCACCACACTGGGAAAAACCAGTTCAATCGATATTAAAGATTCAGCGTGGGAAGATGTTCGTCATTTGCTGGGAGACATTTCACAGTCCCGCGCACGCCAGGGTTATTCACCTATCGACACTGCAAACTTTATCTTCTCGCTTAAAAATCCGCTGTACACTTATCTTCGCGCTGCATTGGGTGATCAACCGCTGCAACTCGCGGAAGAAACGGCAACCACCAGCGCCCTGTTCGATACCTTGGGGCTGCATACTATTGATGTTTACCAAAAAACACGCGAGCAAATCATCCAGCGCCAGCAACAGGAACTATTAGAACTGTCTACGCCGGTAGTACAACTGTGGAAAAACGTTTTGGCACTACCGCTTATTGGTACATTGGATAGCGCACGCACACAGGTGGTGATGGAAAATTTGTTGCAAAAAATTGTGGACACCGGAGCCTTGATTGCAATTATCGATATCACCGGTGTGCCAACAGTTGATACGCTGGTTGCACAACATTTATTAAAAACTATCGCCGCCGCACGTTTGATGGGTGCAGATTGCATTATCAGCGGCATACGTCCGCAAATTGCCCAAACCATCGTACACCTCGGTGTTAATTTGGAAGACGTAGTGACCAAAGCCACACTTGCAGACGCCTTTGTTGTTGCTTTGCAACGCACAGGTTCAACCATTAGCCACACAGAAACCGAGCGCTAATTACTTATGGAACGCATCCCTATTTTGCGAATGGGACGACTATTGTTAGTTACCATTCAAGTCGACATGCACGACCGCCTCGCCATGACATTGCAAGAAGATTTAACCAATCGCATCGTCAGTGACCGTGCTACCGGTGTGCTGATTGATATTTCCGCGCTGGATATTGTCGATTCTTTTATCGGCAGGATGATCAGCCATACCGCCGCCATGGCAAAAATCCTTGACGCTCGCACCGTACTGGTTGGCATGCAACCGGCTGTTGCGATTACGCTCGTGGAGCTGGGTTTGGAACTGGAAGGCGTGAGCACTGCACTCAATGTGGAGCTTGGCATTAAATTGCTGGAGCGAGGCAAACCTTAAATATGCATAGTCTTTTCCCGCAATTTAATGACGGTGCCGTGGACGTTTTACTATGACATCGAGTCAAGGGGGCGCCGCTGTGCTGCCATTAAGAACTGACGAAGACGTCGTCCGTCTGCGTAAACAAGTCCGCGATGATTTAGTCGCTCTTGGCTTTAGCCTCGTCGAACAAACCAAAATGGTAACCGCTGCCAGTGAGCTTGCACGTAACGTTTTACGTTATGGCGGCGGCGGTGATGCCCACATAGAACAATTATCGGATGGTGGCCGAAAGGGCTTATCCCTGAGCTTTATCGATCAAGGCCCCGGCATTGAGGATATCGATTTGGCACTCACCGACGGCTACACCAGCGGCGGCGGTTTGGGATTGGGTTTGAGCGGTGCAAAGCGCCTGTCAGATGAATTTCATATAGACACAGCACCGGGCAAAGGTACGACCGTCAAAATTGCCAAATGGAAACATTTTTGATGCGCTTCAGTACCCAACAGGCATTCCACATTACCGAGCCCAGTGAAATTTCTGCAATGCGACGCGTGGCCAGCTCACTCGCAGCAGGCCTGGGCTTTAACGAAACCAAACGCGGCCAGGTCGAACTCATAGTCACCGAGGCCGCTACCAATATCATCAAACATGCGCAGGCTGGCGAAATTCTCATCCGCTCACTGGAGGAGGATGATTGCCTGGGTATTGAAATCATTGCGATTGATAAAGGGCCAGGAATTTCCGATATCAAATTGCAGATGGAAGATGGCAATTCCACCACCGGAACTTACGGCGGTGGCCTGGGAGCCATGAGCAGGCTTAGCCAGGAATTTCATATCTATTCAACCTATAGCCATGGCGCAGCCTTGGCTATGGTCATCTGGGGCGATAAAACACCTCCCCCGGACAAACAATGGCAAATGGGCTCGATCTGTATTCCGATAAAAGGTGAAATCGTGTGCGGTGACGCATGGACGACAGAATCCGATGGCAATACCTTGATGCTATTGTTATCCGATGGTTTAGGTCACGGCCCCGATGCTGCACGCGCATCCAACGCAGCGATTGACGTTATTCCCGATAATTTCACGAAAAGCCCCGCGCTAGTTCTTGAGCGCATGCACACAGCATTGCATGGAACCCGCGGTGCGGCAGTTGTTATCTGCCAGGTGAACGAAGAGCGCGGGGAATTGCGTTTTGCAGGTGTGGGCAATATCGCCATGAGTGTTTTTGCCCCACACGAGCGCAAACATTTGTTATCACACAACGGCATTGTCGGCAGCAATTTGCGCAAGGTGCAGGAGTTTGTCCACACCTGGGAACAAGGCTCAATGATTATCGGCCACTCGGATGGCCTCGCAACTCGCTGGGACATTGATGCCTATCCGGGCTTAGCCAGTTCTCATCCCAGTTTGATTGCAGCGGTTCTATATCGCGATTTTGTGCGTGGGCGCGATGATGTCACTGTAGTAGTGATAAAAGATATTTCAGGATTTTAAATGACGATTCGTATTTTGACTGTTGGAATCAAAACCGAACTTGATGTAGTCGGCGCACGCCAGCGCGCGCGTCAAATTGCAAAACTGTGCGGATTTGGAGCGCAGGACCAGGTGCGCATAGCCACATCAGTATCCGAGCTTGCGCGCAACATTTACAACTACGCTGGAACCGGCAAAGTCCACTTCACCATTGAAGGCGAAACTGCACCACAAATCCTTGCTATTTATATTGAAGACAAAGGTCCAGGCATTGATAACCTCGATGTTATTTTATCCGGCGAATACAAATCGCTTACGGGTATGGGCAAAGGCGTTATAGGCGCACGGCGCTTAATGGACAAATTCGATATTAAAACAGGCAAGGGAATTGGTACTGAAATAATTTTACAAAAAATTTTTTCACGCGACGCAAAATTTATCACACCAAAGATGAGTGGAGAATTGGTATCACAGCTGGCCGCGCTGCCTGCTGATATCACCATGGCGGAAGTGTTGGAACAAAACCAGGAATTGTTAAACGCGTTTTCCGAATTAAAAAATCGCCAGGAAGATTTACTACAATTGACCCGCGAACTGGAAGACACTAATCGCGGCGTAGTCGCACTCTATGCCGAGCTGGACGAAAAAGCAGATCACTTACGTCGCGCCGACGACATGAAATCCCGCTTTTTATCAAACATGAGCCACGAATTCCGCACGCCGCTAAGTTCAATTCGAGCACTTTCAAAATTGCTGTTGGATCGCATAGATGGCGACCTGTCGATTGAGCAGGAAAAACAAGTCATGTTTATCCTGCAAGCGGCCCTGGGTTTAAACGAGCTGGTTAATGATTTATTAGACCTGGCAAAAATTGAAGCGGGTAAAGTAGATGTTCGCGCGCATGAATTTGATGTATCAGAAATGTTCAGCGCATTGCGCGGGATGTTGCGGCCATTATTAATTTCCGAATCGCTAAATTTAAATTTTATTGAACCATCAACTCCTTTAAAAATATTTACTGATGAGGCGAAAGTTTCGCAAATTTTGCGTAATTTTATTTCCAACGCGTTAAAGTTTACCCAGTCAGGCGAAATTACCGTTAGCGTGGCAAACATCCCGGAAAAAGGCCTGGTAAAATTTAGCGTGCAAGATACTGGCATTGGTATCGAAGAAGCTGACCAGGCATTAATTTTTGAAGAGTTCAGCCAACTTGAAAATCCTATGCAGCGCAACGTCAAGGGTACAGGATTAGGTCTACCGCTTTGCCGTAACCTTGCCACCATCCTTAACGGTAGCGTTGCGGTTGAAAGCACACCCGGTGTTGGTTCAATATTTTCAGTAACCCTGCCAGAACATTTTTTTGCGCAGGAAAGCATAACAAAAGATACCAGAGCCAAAGTGGAACGCGATGAAAATCGTTTGCAAGTTCTGGTTGTAGAAGATCAAGCGCCAATTCGCCTGTTATATGAAAGATTTTTGGCCGACACGGAATTTGAAGTAATTACCGCCAGTACGGTGCGCGAAGCAGAAGATTTGTGGCCAACCGTAAAACCCGCCGCTGTGATTTTGGATATTCTTTTATACGGCGAAAATTCCTGGTCATGGCTTGCGCAAATTAAAAATGATCCTGCGCGCCGCCGCGTTCCCGTTATTGTTGCCACCGATGTTGAAGACAAACGCAAAGGTTTGTCGCTCGGTGCGGATGCTTATTATATAAAACCCATCTTCAAACAGCAGCTGGTATCAACCCTGCGTTCTTTAATTGGCAGCTCAATTTCGGAATCGCGTCATTCAATTTTGCATAGTCTAAATGAGGAATAAACTCGTGCCCAATTCATATCTTGACGCGCTGATTTTAAATGTCGACGACAACGATGGTGCGCGCTACGCAAAAACGAGAATCCTGGTACGTGCAGGCTTCAGGGTTATTGAAGCGGTAAATGGTAATGAAGCCCTGATTAAAGCCCGCACGGAAAGTCCGAATTTAATTTTGCTTGATGTAAAGTTGCCTGATATCAATGGCCTTGAGGTATGCAGGCAGCTTAAAGAAAGTGGTGAAACCCAAACTATTTTAGTCTTGCAAACCTCGGCTTCATTTATAGGATCTGCCGATAAAATTCGCGCGCTTGATGGTGGTGCTGATAACTATTTGGTTGAACCCATCGAACCGGACGAATTAATTTCAAACGTGAAGGCGCTATTGCGACTTGGGAATGTAGAGCGTGAACTGCGCGATGTTGATCGTCGAAAAGATGAATTCCTTGCGACACTCGCACACGAGCTTCGCAATCCGCTGGCTCCCATCCGAAATTCTGTGGAGCTATGGCGAAAACTGCAACCCGATGTTGAACCCGAACTTGCAACAGCGCGCGATGCCATTTACCGCCATACAAATCACCTGGCGCATTTGGTGGATGACCTACTGGATGTATCGCGCATTTCGCAGGGAAAAATTTCGCTGCGCCAGGAAAGGATTGCATTAAAAACATTTATCGATAGCGCTATAGAACAAAGCACGCCCGCCATAGAAAAACGCAATCATAGTTTGAATGTCAATCTACCCGACAAGGAGATTTGGGTCATGGGTGACCAGGTCAGGCTCTCGCAAATTGTTGCAAATCTTTTAATAAATGCGGCCAAATTTACTGAACAAAATGGATCAATAGATTTAACGGCAGAAGCAGTTGGCGGCAATATTATTATTCGCTTGAATGATAACGGAATTGGTATTGCAGAACAAAACATTCATCGTATTTTTGATTTGTTTACCCAAAGCGATCACGTAACTGATCGTGTCCACGACGGTTTGGGAATTGGTTTATCCCTGGTGCGAACCTTCGTAAGATTGCATAACGGCGATGTCCGCGCATTCAGCAAAGGCCTGGGCTTTGGTAGCACCTTTGAAATAACACTTCCCATTGATAACTCGTCGCCAACAATAAATATAATTGAAAATAAAATGCAGGAAAAAGCAGCTAAACGTGTGTTAATAGTTGATGATAACGAAGACAGCGCCGGATCACTTGCGCAACTATTATCACTGGGTGGTCACCAGGTTGAAACAGCATTCACTGGAACAAAAGCCCTTGAATCGGCGATTCAATTTAACCCTGATATTATTTTGCTCGACGTGGGATTACCGGACATTAACGGTTATGAAGTTGCGGGAAAAATACGCGCTTTATCGAACGGTTCAAAATTTATTGTTATTGCACTTACCGGCTACGGACAAGAAACCGATAGACAAGCCGCATTAAATTCCGGATTTGACGACCACTTTGTAAAGCCGGTAGATTTTAAAAAACTGGAATCTATTGGCATCACTATTTAATAAACCATAAAAAAACCGCGCAATACGTGCGCGGTTTTTTTGGGCAAGAATAACAAATATTAGAACTTGTAATTAGCACCCAAAGAGAACGTCCTGCCAAACCAGTTCAAACGACGCGGCAATTCTTCGCTCAACATATAGCTCCTGTTGGGCTCATCTGTCAGGTTTCCGATTGAGAAAATAACATCGAGCCCGTTATCAAATTTATAACTGGCCTGGAAATCCATAACGGTTTCTGCGGCATACATAACGGGAGCTTTGGTAATGTTAAGTGCTTCACCCACAAATGCACCCTGGTGTGTAGTCGACAAACGGGTTTCGAAATTTTCGTAGGTATAGAACACAGTGATGTTGCCAGAACGCTCAACCAAACCGGGGAACGGCAAACGCGCGCTGGCATTGGTTGGATCAAATTGGTTCACCACTGAAATTTTACTGTCTACTGCAGAGACACTGCCTGACACTCCCAAACCTTTCCACAAGCCCGGCAGGAAATTAAATGTTTGTGTGTAAGAAATTTCCATACCGCGAATGTAACCACCTTCCGCATTGTTAAGCGCGTAAGTGTAAGTGCCGTTTAACACAGGTTTATCAACCACTAAACCACCTTCAAGAACAGGATAGGTTTCGGGAATTGGGAATCCATTTGCTGCAAAATCAAAGTTTTCAATCGATGCATCCTGAATGAAAGATTTAATTTTGCGATGGTAAGCGGCTATCGAAAATGCGCCATTGGTTTCCGGCAAATAATGCTCAAATGAAATATCAATCTGGTCAGCAATAAATGGCTTAAGGAATGGTGAGCTGGCACTACCATAATTATAAGTTGGGCCATTTGGATTGGTGGTATCAACGCTGCCAAGGTTGGTGTTATTCAATTTATCGAGCGGTGCACGGGATAACACGCGTGCTAATGCCAAACGTACCTGATCATTTTCAGCGATATGGTAATTTAAATTCAATGAAGGCAAAGTATCGCTGTATTTTGTTCCGATACGAGTAATCGCCAAATCTGAACGGCAATCACCAACCTCATCGCAAATCTCAACCGCGCCTTTGGAAACATCGCCAGCGACGTTTACCAGTACACGGTTTGATTGATCAGATTTAACATAGCGAACGCCAATATTTCCTGTGAGATCACGATCAAATAGCGTCGTAGAAAGATTTGCCTGCAAGTAAAACGACGTTACGTTTTCCTGGATATCTGCCTGCTGCTCCATCGACCATGAACGCCCTTCACCCCAGCGCGCTGCGGCTTTTATCGGACGTGGTAATGGATTGCCATTTGAATCAAAAGCCGCGGGATTTGCCACTTGGGTTGCGCCCGTCAATGCTGTTGGACCAACGTAACTGGTGCGGCTCATCAGCACCAGGTTATCTTTGTAGGCTTGTTGGATAATTGCTTTACCATCGACTGCAAGGAAAGATGGCATGTTGGAAAAATCGCCTTTCCATTTCACAACATCGGAAGTATCTGTCGTAATTGGCAGCGAATAATCCGTTGTAATAGTTCCACCGGAACCATCACCATACACAAACACTTGGCGTGATTGTTTATGATTGCGTTCTGCGTAACGTACACCCGCTTCTATAGATGTAACGAGCGGAGTATCGAGTTCGTATTTTCCATCGAAACGCGCCGCATCAATTTTATCGTCATTCAGGTAGGGATATTCTTCGTACAAACCTAAACGCAAGGTATCGGTATTGGTGTAATCGCGACTTAAACTGAATTTCGGAATATTAATTCCGTTCAGGTCAATTGCTGCCTGCTGGTCGTCATCACGATACCAGCCGTCAGGGTGCGTAGAATTCACTGGGCCTTGTTTATAAAGATAAGCACGCGTCAAATTATTTTCAAAAACACCCGATGCTTCTGAGTGCGACAAGTCAGCCGCAACAGTCCACTTATCTTCAGTCCACTTCGCATTAAAGCCGCCAGATAAAATATCGTAATCCGTTGACTGGTCATTGTTTTCAACTTTGAAATCAATTGTCTCTGAATTCTTTTTACCGACAAAGGTCGCAGCAGTAATATATTTATCGTTATACAACTCGCTGTTGTACACGTTCATGTTGCGGAACCCCTGGACACGAATACCGCGCTCTTCGCTTTGCGATTTGAATTTGGAATAGAAAACATCGCCTTCTAATGCCAGATGTTCATTGGGTTCAAAATCAATGGTCGCCATATAACCATCGCGATCATCCGTACCACCTTTTTGTTTTACGAAAAAACTTTCCGGTGCGTAAACATCTTTGCCATCAACTGAAAGCGCTGGCTTGGTGTAGTTGTCGTTTTCAATTTGGGTTGCAGCGTTGGGCTGATGCAATTTTGCATAACCCACTGCAATACCAAGTGTGTCATCCAATAATTTTTTCGAGAACGAAACTGAGAAACGCTGACCAAAAGGCTCAACATCGTAGAGTTCATTGGCTTTGTCATTGAAGGTGCCCCGCAAACCAATCTGGATGCTTTGGTCTTCTTTCATCTTCAACGGATTTGTTGTTTTCAATTCAACCGTGCCCGCAACACCGCCTTCAATCAGCGATGCTTTGGGAGACATATAAACTTCAACCGAATTAATTAATTCCGACGGGAATTGGCTGAACTCCATTGCACGAGTGCCGTTTGGCGATACTTGTTCGCGACCATTCAAGGTGGAGAATACAAAGCCTTCGCCCATACCACGAACCTGGATCGTACCGGCCTGCCCGCTCGAACGCGTGACCGTAATACCCGGTAAACGGCTCAGGGATTCTGCAATGGATTTATCCGGCAAACCGCCGATATCTTCGGCAGAAATTGCCTGCACAATTGTGTCGGCGTTGCGCTTGGTTTCGATAGAGTTTGCGATAGATGCACGGAAGCCGGTAATAATGACTTCTTCTGGCTCAGCTGCATCAGTGGAGTTTTTTTCTGCTTCTTGCGCGAGCACGGACTGTGTAGCCGCTGCTAATATCAACCCGGAGATAATCGCTCCCAGTGGTTTTATATTGAAATTTTTCATCTGCTTAATCTCGACTAGTCATTTAGTTATCTGATATTTTTCTGTAGAGGCTCGTATTTTTTACGAGCCTTTCTTAAGGCATTAATCAACCTTTTTTACAGTCAGTATTTGCGCTGAAGTTACTGAAGTATCAAGCGTGAATTTATAATTACCGCTGGTCGAAATCTTCAAACCTATATTATTTCCCGGTGATGCAAGCAGCATTGGAGCACCAATAACCACGTTCTCGGTGCCGCCAAATGTCGTTGCATCATTCCAGGAGGAATCCGCAATTTTGAAATTATATGCATCATCTTTTGCAGCTATAGGTAGGGTTACGGAGTAAATACCGCGCCCCTCGTAGGTAAATTTATTTCCATCTGCTGCAGACCAGCCAGAATCAAATACATCTCCACGCAGATAAAGTGGTGTGCTTGCATACACATCGTTTTTAAATATTGTTAAGGCAGGTGCAGAAGAAATTTTTGCATCGACCCTGAATATATAATTTCCAGCGTCAGATACGGGGATGCTAAGACGAATATTACTCCCGCCAGAGCGCTGCAATATTTTTGTTGTACCAACTAATACATCCGCATCCAGGGGATTTGCAGCGGCTTCCGCCTGCCAGTCATCAGTGGCGACTTTAAATTCATAGGGAGTTGCCTGACCTGTAATTGGAAGAGTCACTTCATAAACACTGTTACCTTTATGCGATAACTTGTTGTTCGCAGTGGCTGACCAATTCGCATCAAAAACATTGCCGCGAATGTACATAGGAGCCGATGCAAAAATATCAGCATCATTAATGGATAGGATTGGTGCGTTAATATTTGAAGCATCAAGCTTGAATCTGTAATTTCCGGCAGTGGGAATAACAATCGCAATATTCGCAGCACCACGGCCTAAAACTTTTTCATCTCCGAGATTAATGGTTCCTGTTGTAGTGCCAAAATCTGCGACAGACCAATTTGCATCAGCAATTTTAAATTCATAAGACCCTGCGGCCACATCTAACGCAACACCATATATTCCGTTGCCCTCATAGGTCATTTTGTTCGCATCGGTAGCAGACCAACCGGCATCGAAAATAGAACCGCGCACATAAATCGCCGTATCACCAAATGGAACCGGTGGCTCATAACCCGAAGTCGCCGTTGCAGAAAGACCAGCACCTTGCGCACCTTTTTGCGGTTTCACAAATACCGCAGCAGTGTAGGCTGGAACAGTGAATGAACCACCGTCAGTGCCTTCAGCAAAACTTGCAGTGCGCACGGCATCGTCAACAGATGTTTTCTGAATGCTATGCAATACAAAACCGGTAGACGTCAGCACTTTTTGGGTAATTGACGTAGCAGAACCGTTGAAGATCACCACGATTGCATCGACATTGGGATCGAGATCCGCACGATTATTTTGCGTGCCAGTTACTTTGCCCGCCCCATCATCAATGCTCATCACAATCAGGTTTGGTTTTTGCGTTACACCACCATCATGGAAGCCAACACGATCCATAACATCGGCGGCTGTAGTCAAACTAAACAGTGGACTGCTTTTACTGATTTTCAAAAACTCATTAAAAACATCCGATGATTTTTGAATCAGGGTTGGTGTTGGTTTTGATTGGTCATCTGCGAAAGCCAACAAAATATCTGCATCAGAAACATCGCTACCGGATGGCAAGCCAACTTTCCAGTTATTGGACTGCTTGGTGAAATCAATCACGTTAAACCAATCGCCAGCGTTATAGCTGTTCGATGTCATCGATTTGGAACGCAGGATATCGCTGCCCGCAAGGAAGAAAGGAACACCTTGGCTCAACGCAGGCACAGCGAGCGTTAAATCCTGAATGCGGACACGATTTTCAATAGAAGTATTCGCAGGCAACTCACCAGGTTTATGCATCCAATCCCAAAGCGCGGAATCATCATGCACATCGACATAATTGATAGCTTCCTGTGGATCAAGATTGTAGGCGCCCACAGTGCTGGCCTTAACGGTTTTGCCGGATTTGGAAAGCAAGCGGAAATCAGCGAGATTACCTGCAAGACCCGCACGCACTTTATCAAGCGCACCGCCATTCACCAGCGCCAATTCACGCAGCGGGTTACGCATCACATCATTGAAGGTACCTATACCTGTGCCGGCCAATGGAACTTGTGATGCACGCTCGGCAATACGGTCGCCAGATGAACTGCCGCCCGTCCAGGCTTCTGCATAAAAATAAGTGGATGGATCAACGGCTTTGACAGCGTTGAATGCATTTACCAAAACGGCTTTTGGCATGTAGCCGGATTGATCAAAACGGAAGCCATCTACCTTATAAGCTGAGGCCCATTGCACCAGTGAGTCAGATACAAATTTGCCAGCCATCACATGCTCTGTTGCAGTATCAGGACCCGCATTGGTTTGTGTTTCCACTGCACCGGAAACGGCGTTTTGACGGAAGTAATAACCGGGAACAATTTTGTCGAAAGTAGAATTCGCTGTTTTCACACCTGCAGCAGCCATGTGCGGATAAACCATATCATAAACCACACGCAAACCAAGGTTGTGCAATGCCATATTCATTGCACGGGCTTCGAGGATACGTGTTACGCCTTTTGGATTAGTTGCGTAACTGCCGTCCGGCGCGTTGAAATGTTCAGGATCGTAATTCCAGTTGAACGCATCGAAATCTTTCAATGAATCCATCAGTGAACGTTGTTTGTCAGAATCGCCAGCATATTTCTGGAATACGCTACGCAAAGTCGCATTAGGTTTTTCGACACCATTACACACAATCGCAGAATCGCGTGGGCTTTGTGCTGCGCACAATTCGAAGACATAACTATCCAGATTAATTTGTTTTGCAGCATCTTCTTCAATGGATGAGCCATCAGCAATTGGCAACAAATGTACGTGTGTTAAACCCGCATCTGCCAGGGCTTTCAAATGTTGAACCGGTGCAGAATCAGTATCGGTAAATGCCAAATATTTACCGCGATGCGCAACCGGTGTGCTCTGGTCATTTGCACTGAAATCGCGAACGTGGGTTTCATAAATTGACATGGCTTCAGGTGCTGAAGCTGCAGGTACAATTTGTGAATCCCAGCCTGCCGGTTTTACATCTGCATCATTTAAATCGACAAATTGCGAATGCATACCATCGGTCGACAAGCTAATTGATTCAGGGTCTGTTGTTTCCAACACTTCAGTTTTATTGGTGAATGCATTAAATACAGTTACACGGAAGCGATAAAATTTGCGATCCAATTCTGATTTAGGTGCGCTGTAACTCCAGATGCCGGTGTTTTTATCTTCCGCCATATCTTTCGTGCTTTCGATGGTCAATGCATCGCTATACACACGCAGTTCAACTTTCGTGGCAGTTGGTGCCCACACAGAAACACCGGCATTGCCAGATTCATAACTTACACCGAGCTTGGCTTCATTCGCATCGTTAGGACCGGATGTATAAAGTGCATCAAGAACCTGTGCAGTTTGCAAACGCGTACCCACTAAATTGCCGTTAGCAGCCTGACCGACAATTACCAATTCTTTTTTCAATAAACCTTTAATGACATCTGCGTTCAGGTTAAGAGAGTAAGCTCGATAATTACTTAAATGTGGAACCAAGGCTTTTTGGCTATCGTTCAAACTGGTAGCAGAAAGCGTGGCGACAACTGAACCATTCGCAACAGAACCATCTTCATTCGCAGAGATTTTTGCACCATCGTTAGCCGCATACAGTTGTACATTTGAAACCTCGCGATCCCACAAAATGGTAGAGGTATCAATCCAATGCGCAGCAATATTTGAAATAGCGAGCTTGGGCTCTTTAAACGCTTCACACACATCGTTAATACAAATTGGCAAAGCACTGACGCGGCTATTGCGCAAATCAGATGGATCGGCAATGACAAAATAACGGCGATCAAATGGACTGCCGGTTGTCTCAGTAGAAATTGTTAAATCGTTTGTTTGCTTGGATTGACCGGCACTTCGAATAATAAAATTGCCGCAAGTGCCGCCTGGAGCGAGCTTAACGATAAAGTAAGCACCGTAAATAGGGTCTTGCTCTTCTTTCGATGTGCCCTGGATAACTTGTGACTCATCGCCCCAACCGGAACTTGGGTTTAACCAGGTCGGGCTGCAGGCTTGCCAGGTATAAAGTGTATAACCGGCAAAATTTTTATCTTCTTTATTGAAATAAATGACCGCTTCATCGTCAGCAACATTTGCTGGCATAGTCGGCAATTTAAAATCAGATTTCACGCAAGCACTGTCAGGCGTAGCGCGAATATAACCATCAGCACACGGCGGTGGCGGAGGTGGTGCACCGCAGGTGCCATCGGCAAGTACAATTTGGAAATTGCCACACGTTTTTATCGGCGTAGTGTCGCTTTTGGTACCACTGGCACCGCCACATCCCGCAAGGCCTGCGATGGTGCAAACCAAGGCGATAATGCCCAAGGTATTACGATAATTAAACATCAGTTTACTCTCCGCTATGTTATTTTTTTACAATGTAAGTGGCGCAGAAAAATCCAACCAAAAAAATGAACTGCACCCGGTATAAATCCCAAGACTTTCACCGAAAACATTACGAGGTATCATTGGCAACTATTTATTACGCTGCGATATCCGGCAATTGCCAAACACCACAAAGGTTCCCTATCGAAAACGCAAAAAAGCTCAAAAAGGCTTGTCGAAAGGAACGGTTGAATCCAAATAATTACTGCATTTTTATTGGTTAGGCAGTGCTAAGTGTCTTGTCTAATCAGCACAACCTAAAGCGTACTAACAGGGTATTTACAAGAACTTATTTCTGAATTTATAAATCTGGCATTGACTGCTAGATGTTATTTGTGTGACGTCTAACTCACAACTGCATGCATACGTATTCAGGACTACATACGTATGCATAAGAGAACTTAATTAAATCGCGCTAGAAAGGCTTACAGCCTTGAGTTGGTGAAAATGGAGAGATTGCTATAAAGCTTAGCCACATGAATAAACAATATTTAAAGGAAATATCTGTAAATTCAAAAGATGTCTTAAAAAAATTTTCCAAATACCTAAACATAACAAACGGGATATAAGGCTGAAGTAATTATTTAGGAATTCAGAAGAAAAATAGCAGGAAGAATAAAAGGCGAAGGGCTTACACCAGAAAGAAAAAAGCGCAACCTAAATTGCGCTAACAACTAACAGCGAACTGGAACAAAACAACATACAAGCTTCAACAAGAAAAAACTCTTGTGGTAGATTAGGATTAGTTGCTGGTAACTTCAATTAGCTACATACGTATTCATCTGTAATCAAGACTTTGCATACGTATGCAAAAAATAAAATATTTATCTAACAACTACTTTTTGCATTAATTGCTGGCCAGAAATTTACCCCTAACTTATTACCATAAAAATAACGTCGCCCATGCAACACATTAAGGTTTAACTGTTTTGCTACAGATACGCAGGAGTAACACCTATTTCCGGGATTACAAACCAGTATTACCTTTGATAATTCAATTATATTGACGCTGGGAAGCCCCACCCGAATCTGTTCATTATCCTTTTGCAAGGAACCGGGCGTATAGGCTCCACCGGCAATCTATAGCTACAGTTTTTTACAAGTTCCTACATATTCCCCACAGAATGCATCGCGCTATCTTGTCAAAATCGCCTCATCATCAAAGTTAGTAAAACGGCGAGAATGTATGAGAGACAATACGATGAAACCCCATACCCGGATTGCAAAGTTAATCACAGGATTTTCACTGGTCGCACTAATAACAGCGTGTGGTGGTGGCACACTCTATGTTGGCGCACCATCGCCATCAGCCAACAGAATGATCTCCGTTGACTTCAACACCAATGCAGAAGGCTGGACTGCCGGTTTTGCAGATTATCCTGCGGGTCAGGAAGCTTTTTATGAACTTGAGGCCAGCCATAGTTTGCTACCGGCATCACTGGGAGCAAATCGCAAAGGTATACGCATCAGCGGAAATAACCACAGCGATGATTTGTTTATGTTTGTGACAAAAAAATTCAACGGTTTTGAACCAAACACGCGTTACGAAATCGACTTTGAACTGGGCATAGGAACAGATGTACACAGCGGTTGCTCAGGCATAGGTGGCTCGCCGGGTGATTCGGTCTATGTAAAAGCGGGCGCAGCAAAAATAGAACCCAAAGCCGTTAATGATGGCACCGGCTTTTATTTAATGAATATCGACAAGAGCAACCAGGCCGTTGGTGGTAGCGATGCGATGGTCATAGGCAATATTGGCAATGGTTTGGATTGTGATAACGCAGACCAATCTTACAAAAAGAAAACATTAAAAAGTGAACCCGTAAAATTCACTACTTATAGCGACGCGAATGGCGCGATCTGGATTATCTTTGGAACAGATTCAGGGTTTGAAGGGCCAACAACTATTTACTTTATTGATGCACTTGTAAAAGTTACCAAGCGTTAAATAGTGAATTAAACAAAAACGCCCCTGGCATCAACCAAGGGCGTTTTTGTTTTTGTACTTTCCAATAATTTATTTAGCTGGTTTAAATCGTATTGCAACACCACCGCTACTCGCCAGCGAAAAATCCATTACCTCTTTCGCACTTACCGTTTTTTTCTCAATCACCAAATCGTAAGGATTGGTTTTCCAATCAGCCGTTGGGCCATCGCGATAAATTTCTGCGATATATTTTTTCCCTTTATCCAGAAAACCCAGTTTGATTGAGAGTTTGCGCGGATTTTCATCGGTAATTGCACCGAGAAACCATTCATCGCCATCACGTTTTTTGCGCGCGTAAACAACATAATCGCCCACCTCTCCTGCGAGAGCTTTGCTTTCTTCCCAATCAGTTGTCATATCTCGGATAAATTGGAATCCGGGCTTTAATGTTGTGCCATCTTTTTCAAGATAATTTTCTGGCAAATCTGCGGCCATTTGAATTGGACTGTAGAGCACAACATATAAGGCCAATTCTTTTGCGAGTGTATTTTTAATTCTCGCTTCAGCGTTCATACCAAGCGGCGTTAAATTAAAAATACCGGGCGTGTAATCCATGGGTCCACTTAACATGCGTGTAAAAGGCAGCATCACCGTATGTTCAGGAGTGTTGGGTGAAACAGACCAGGGCGCGTTATATTCCTGCCCTCGTGCGCCCTCGCGCGACACCCAGTTTGGATATGTGCGGCGCAAACCTGTATCTTTTATCGGCTCGTGGGAATCGATACTGATATGGCGCTTTGCCGCTTCAATTACCGAGCGCATATATTCATTGACGGCAAATTGTCCATCGTGCCATTCCATACGCTCGATACCATTTTCGTCGATACGTTTCATGCGATCATGTTCATTTACATAACCGGTTTTAACCTGGGTGACACCCACTTTTTGGTAGAGATCGAATGCATCGCCCATCTGGTTTTTATAATTGGTAACTGCTGCCGCCGTTTCGTGATGGCCAATCAAATTAACACCTTTGGTTTTTCCGTAACGCGTAACGTCGGCCAAATCGAAATCAGGATAGGATTGGGTAAAATTAAATTTTTCACCGGCATTAACCCAATCGCCATCCCACCCCAAATTCCAACCTTCAACCAGCACACCAGAGAAACCATATTTTGCAGCAAAATCCATGTAGGCTTTAGTACGAGCAGTCGTTGCGCCGTGCTTGTCACTCATGCCCCAACTCATTTGGTTTAAATGCATGCCCCACCAAATGCCAATATATTTTCCGGGCTTAACCCAACTCACATCGCCCAATTTATTGGGCTCATTTAAATTTAAAATCAAATCAGAATTTAATAAACCAATTGCATCAGGAGAAATCTGGATGCTTCGCCAGGGCGTAACAAAAGGCGTTTGGGTTTTTACGCGAATACCGTCATACCAAGGCGTTAAATCTGCTTTTAAATGGCCTGGTTGTTTGGGCTCAAGCGTGAAGGCCGCGTAATCTACCAGGGCAGCTTCGTGAATCGACATATGCACACCGGACGCCAATTTAAAAGTCGCCGGTGTTTGTGCGCGAGCCATTTGCGTGAGTGTGGTGGTGTTATATAAATATTCGTCAATGCGTGGAGCGCGGCCAGGAATCCAATAGGATGTCACTTTGTCGCTATCAGGAATATAAAATTCTGTTTTTTCATCGACTATCTCAACCTTATCCAAACCGGTTTGTTTTGGTACTTCATAACGAAAGCCTATGCCATCATTAAATGCTTTTACGTGTAGATTAAAATGCAGAAATGGTTTGTATTGCTGCGCCATTTCCAGCACGAGTTCCTTATAGTTTTCCCTAATGTTTTTACGCTCGCCCCAAGGTTGTTGCCATATAGTATTGCTGGCATTCATTGTCGATTTAACAATTTTTATATTTCGTACAAAGCCATCAATATCTTTAAATTCCAAACCCAGTTCTGATTTTTTAATAATATCTTCACCGCGATATTTCACCGCATAGCTTGGAAAACCTGCGTCATCACTTACATTGACCACAATATTACCGTCTGGCGACGTAAGACTTTTCGTGTCTGCCAGCGTGTAGCTTGCACATACTGCAATAATAATCCCACTTAAATATCGCGCGGAAAAATTCATTAGGTGTCTCCTTTATTCTTTTCTATAGAAAAAGCCACTCACGTAAATGAGTGGCTTTTTTCGAGAGATTTAAAACTCTACGACAACAGGGGTCATAGCTTTTAAAGTAAGTGTTTTGGTTAAATCCAGAGTTGTATTTGTCAAAATATCTTTGCCGCTTGTTTTACCTTTCAACATGATCAGGTAACGGGCGAGATCCAACTGTGTATCTTGCGCATTTTTATTCAGTACAACCATGACCATTTTTGAATTTGTATAGCGGAAATAAACGTACGTCGATTTTTCGGGCACAAAATGCATTAACTTTCCTGTTTTAACAGCGTCATTCGTTTTTCGCCAATTCAATAATGTTTTTACAAATGTTTGCGCATCTTTTTGCTGTGCACTTAACCCCTTCCCGTTAAATGCATTGATTTTATCGCCGGCCCAACCGCCGGGCATATCACTGCGCACAGCGCCATCATCGCGCTCTGTGGGGCTGGTAGCCAGCACTTCAGAGGCATAAAAGAATTGTGGAATACCGCGGGTGGTTGCGCTAAACACCATGGCATTTTTATATAAATCCAGGTCATTATTTAAAGCAGAATAAATTCGGCTGGTATCGTGATTTTCAGGGAACACAACCAGGTTCATAGGATCTGCATATATAAAATCATTTGCGATAGTTTCATATAATTTTATAAATCCTGTAGACCAATCTTCTTTTTCAGTAAGCGCTGTACGCATAGCTTCATGGACGGGGAAATCCATCAAGCTTGGCAGATAAGAGACATAACCATTATCGTTGCGTTTACCTTTTTGCCACGAGGCAACTATCGCCTGATTGCTCGTCCATTCTTCGCCAACCATATTGAAATGTGGATACTCTTCTAACAGATATTTTCCCCATGCACTGAGGAAATTTTTATCAGAATATGAATAGGTATCTTCGCGAATACCAGAGAGATTTGCGTATTCAATCCACCACACCGAATTCTGGATAAGATAGGTAGCAAGTAGCGGATTGCGCTGGTTTAAATCTGGCATGGTGGGTACAAACCAGCCATCAGTAAATAATTTGGCGTCCTCAGGAGCAGCGTGCGGATCATGAATAGCGCTACGACGATGGGTTGTACCAGTGTAGGCATCTGGAAAATTTAACCAATCTTTTGCCGGTAAATCTTTCATCCACCAATGGCCGGAACCTATGTGGTTTAACACAACATCCTGGATAACACCCAAACCTTTTTTATTCGCAGCGGCAACATAATTTTTATAATCTTCATTGGTGCCAAAGCGGCTATCGATTTTGTAATAATTGGTTGCTGAATATCCGTGATAGGAATAATGTTCCTGGTTATTTTCAACCAGCGGTGTGGGCCAAACCATTGTAAAGCCCATATTTGCAATGTAGTCCAGATGATCCTGCATACCTTTCAAGTCACCGCCGTGACGGCCACCACTATTATTGCGATCTGCTTTTTCCAGCTGATCGGCTTTGGAATCATTAGCGGTTGTACCATTGGCAAAACGATCTGGCATTAACAAATAAATCACATCGCTTGCGTCAAATCCTTTGCGATCAGCAGAATTTTTTGTGCGCGCCAATAAATTATAATCAATCTGTGAAACCAATTTATCCCCAGACTTAAATGCAATGGCGAAGTGCCCGGGCTTTGTTGTTGGTTCAATGGTTAAATTGATAAAAAGATAATTTTTGTTATCCGTCACAACTGTATTGATAAGTTTAACGCCGGGATAATTAATTTCCGGTGTCAAGCTCGCAATATTATCGCCATGCACCATAAGCTGTAATTGTGGATGCTGCATGCCAACCCACCAATTGAGTGGCTCAAGGTGTTTTATAAGTTGATCGGCCGCAAAGGTGTTAGCAGAAATAAACCAGAACAAGAAAATTACGCTTAGTTTTTTCACAGTTATTCTCCCGAAACACTTAATAATATTCATCATTTTGCACTCGATTTAACGCATACAAACCTGACGCAGGAACTCATCGTGGTTTGGTATATGCACCAAAGGGCTTTGTTTGATTTTTTTCATATTATTGAGCATATCGGTTAAATCCGCTTCAGATAAGCCATTAGCAAGCGGATGATAATCCTGCGGCACAATGCCCTGTCCCACCATGACTTGCAGCCAGGAGCTTTCTAAAAAGAGATCATCCTGCTCGCGAAATATTTTTCCGGTAGTGCGAAACAGGTTCATTTTATGCGCAAGGCTTTCCGGAATTTCCATCGCGCGTAAATCGCGCCAGAATTGGCTATCGGCACGTTCGTTAAGGTGATAGTGCAAAATAATAAAATCGCGTATTTGTTCATACTCAATTTTGGATTGCCTGTTATATTCCATCACATTGCTTGGATCAATGCACTCATGGGGAAAAAGTTTTACCAGGCGAACAATAGCGGATTGGATCAAGTAAATACTGGTCGATTCCAATGGTTCCAGAAATCCACTCGCCAAACCCACTGCAACCACATTTTTATTCCACTGTTTTAAACGGCGGCCTGTTTTAAACGCAATAAAATTAGGCTCAGCCAATGCTTTTGAATCCAGGTTACTGAGTAAAATATTTGCAGCTTCATCTTGCGAATAATAATGGCTGCTGTAAACAATTCCGTTGCCATTGCGATGCTGCAAGGGAATTCGCCATTGCCAGCCCGCCGAATGCGCAATTGAACGTGTATAAGGTAAAGTTTCTTCAAGGCGCTCGGAAGGCACGGCGATAGCGCGATCACAGGGCAGCCAGTGCCCCCAATCTTCATAACCCGTATTCAGGGTTTGCTGGATCAATAAGCCGCGCATCCCGGAGCAATCAATAAATAAATCGCCCTCAATCACTGCGCCATTTTTTAAAGTAAGCTTTTCCACATAGCCGGAATCAGCATGAATACCAACCCGTTCGATTAAACCTTCAGTGCGCTTTACGCCAAGATTCTCGCTAAATTTTCGCAAAAACATTGCATAGAGAGATGCATCGAAATGATAAGCGTATTGCATCTCCAGCGCTTGGTCTTTGGAATTAATGGGTGAAAATTTGTTGGATGCTGCACAGAGGTAATTGAGATCGTAGTCCCACAGGCTTGATGTATCGCCCAATTTTTTAGCGCGCAACCAGAAATGATGAAATGGACAGAATGCAATATTTTTTCCTGCGCCACCAAACGTATGGAAATAACTTTCGCCTTGTACGCGCCAATTTTCAAATTTAATCGCAAGCTTGATGCTTGCCCTGGTTTCGCGCAGGAAATCGCCTTCATCAATTCCCAAGGCCTGGTTGAAATAGCGAATGGGTGGAATCGTCGCCTCACCAACACCTATCCTGCCAATTTCTTCGGATTCAATTAATTCAATATCGATCACCGAACCCATGACTTTTTTTAACAAGGCCGCAGACATCCAACCAGCGGTTCCACCACCGACGATCACAACTTTTTTTATGGGTTTATTCATTGCGAACCTTTTATAAAATGTCTTGTTAAGGAGTCTTCTTTTTCAAGCTACATTGAAAAACTATTTTCGTTAAAAACTATTGATAGAAAAAGAAAGCCTTACTTGCAAAAAAAACCCTGCCAGCAAATGCTAACAGGGTTGTTGTAAGTTTAGACCGAAAATAAAACCTAGAACTTGTAGTTGAAGCCCAACAAGTAATTAGCGCCAAAGTTTTGGTAGCGATCAATTTGACGCGCATCCCCAGGCTCAGTCACTACAGTGGATTCATTCGTTAAGTTTTGGCCTTGCAGGCTAATAGTCAAACCTTCAAGGGATTTGACGCCGCTATCCGCAAAATTATAACTAATTTGCGCATCAACCAGGGTTGCGCCCAAATCAGTACCCGGAGTCAACGCCAAACTCAAACCCTGGGTTTCAGACAAATATTTGTCGCGCTTACGAGCAGACACACGTGCTTCAAATCCTGAATGTGCGTAGTAAACGGTTAATTGGTAGGTTTCTTTTGATAAACCGGGAACATCTTGTTTGGTACCGGCATTATTAATTTCACCATCCATAAATGCCGCACTCGCAATAACACCCAGGCCATCGAGATAATCGCTCACGAGGCGCAGCGGAATATTTGCCTGGAATTCAGTACCCTCTGCATAACCGGAACCTGCTGCAACAGTAGCAGTGGTTACACCTTGAGTCGATTTCAAGCTATAGCCAGCGGCAGTATCAGCAGCGGTAAATACATCGTGGTAACCGGGAATAATGTATTTGGTAAAATCAGTTACTACACTGGATTGCATATTCCATGATTGTAAATCTTTATAGAAATAAGCCGCAGACAACAAACCATCCTCAGCAAAGTACCACTCGTAGGACAAATCAAATTGAATATCCTGCGTAGGTTTAAGCGTGGAGTTACCCGATGATGCACTCCATGCACTAAACAATGGATCTGTACTATTGCGGCGCGCCGTATCAAATGAGAATCCAATGGTGCTGTTTGGGCGCATGTCATCCATACGCGAGCGCGATTGGGTTTTCGATGTTGCAAAACGCACAACCTGATCATCAGCAACCTGGAAATTCATATTCAAGCTTGGCAACAATTGAACATATTTAGCACCATCTTTAACCGGAGTTGCTTGCACATAACCACCTTCGATAGTTTGTGTTGCAAAACCTGTTGCTGATTGGTCTGTGCTAATAACTTGCAAACCAACATTACCCGTCAGAATACCGGTTTCGAATTTAGCCATACCAAATAAAGTTGTTACTTCTTCATCAACATTATAAGTATCACCTAAACGACCAGTTTCAAATAATGCCGCGGGAGTTTCCTTGTAATAACCATCGCGGTACATTTGGATGCCGTCATAAGCAAGCATTTTGCCTAAACCAAATACACTTAAATCAGCAATGCCTTTAATGTATTTTTCAGGCACAGGACCGTCGCCAGCATCAATTGTTTTACCATCAGCCGCGTAATATTCCGGAGATGTTAAGTAAGCTCCGTAGTTAACTTTTGATTTGCTGCGATCAGAATAATTCAAACCAAATTCAACACCGGTTACGATTGAAAATTTCACATCGCCAGATGCTTGCAAACGAATTGTGTTTAATTCTTCTTCAAAATGCGGATTGTTGACGAAACCATCTTGCTGGTCATTGCGTCCATCAAACGCCGGTGACGCACCGCCGCCCCAGGCTTGCGGGCCGGCCAATTTAATAATGGATGCATTGCTGTAATCAGGTTGGGTCAATGTCGGATGCGCAGAAAACATCGCGCCTTTTGATGTCATTGTCCATGTACGTGCATTCAACGCGCTTTGTGGGCCTGCGGTAACTGGGCCGCCAAATGGAACACGACCAACACCTGAATAAGATTCCATATCCAGTTGGTCTTTTTTGGATTTGCCCGTTGCAGCATCGAGTGTCAATGCCCATTCATCTGACAGGTGATATTTAACATTCACACCATAAGTATCTAATTTCGCTTCTTTGCTATCGCCATCGTTGCGGATAACACTTGCAAAGTTACTGGTAGTACCCGTGAGCGCCAAACCACTAACGACATTACCGTAGGTATTTACTGCACCACCGCCCCATGCAAAACCTTCTTCATAGCCACGGAAAACTTTGTCGTCATTAAAATTAATGTGCAAGGCATCAACAGTGACTTCAATTTTATCGTTTGGACGATATTGGAAAACGCCTGAAAAAGTATCGCGCTTCATCAATGAAGAACGTACGTTAGTATCTTGTCCACCAAGAGCTTTTGCATCGTTTGTACCATCGCCATCGGTATCTACATCTGCATAACCCCAACCGCGGAATTGTTCTTCCTGGCTGGGTGATTCCATAGTGGCAACAGAAATTGCAACACCGATGGTGTCATCCGCAAATTTATCAGAATAGGTGCCCGCCAAACGGTAACCGTGATCTTTAAAATCAGGGTTCGCAGACTTAAGGCCATTTTGTTCGTAGTTGCCGCTTATGCCCATAACCGGCGCATGATCTAACGGACGAATAGTTGATAAATTAACAACACCGCCCAAGCCCTGGTTAACCAAAGTTGCATCAGGTGTTTTATAAATCGTTGCACCGGAAATAATTTCTGATGGATACAAATCGTATTCAACACCACGGTTATCGCCGATTCCAAGAATTTCACGGCCATTCATTGTCGTGGCCACATAGTTTTCATTAAAACCGCGAACCGACAAACCACTGGTACGACCATCGCGACGTTCACCGGCCAAACCAGGTAAACGCGCCAAAGATTCCGCAATACTGGTATCAGGTAATTTACCAAGATCCTCTGCAGCAATTGCTTCAACGATAGAGGAATTTGCTTTCTTAACTTCTTGCGCTTTTTCCAGGCTCGCCTTAAAACCGGTCACTACAATTTCTTCGGCATCAGCTGCAGCTTGTTGTGCATAAACAGCTTGTGAACCAGCTACCAACGTCATTGTTGATAAAAAGGCCAACACATGATTGAACTGTAACTTTTTCATGATGGTGCTCCCCTCGGGTGTGTACTCTATTATTTTTTATTGCAAATTTTTTGGAAAATAAAAACTCGCAGTTTGCAAAACAGATCGATTCTGCCCTCGGTTGGGATAGTAGGCTTTGTCGCCAAAGCCACACAAGTGGATGCATACGTATTCAACGCATCGCATACGTATGCAGGAATATATTTCCACTCAAATATTACGATGACTAAAACTATAGCTCACGCTGGCATTAATGGTTTTATGAAAGGATTAAATTGCAGGTTACTGACAGGAATCAAAAACATTCCAAAAGCAAAAGTGAATAAAAAATATTCTGCTAAAAATTTAAGGGGAAAATTCGGCATATAAAACATTATTATCAGTGCCGCCTGACTAAAAATAAAACGCAGATAAAAAAAGGGATGCCCTTACGGACACCCCTAAAAAGTTTAGATCCATGAAAAAACAATAGCAAAAAAAACAACAACGACAAACTAATCAACTAACAAAAACGCACTCGCATATGGCGCCAACAACAAGGTATTGTTGTTAACTTGCGCCAAAGGTTTTCCACCATTTTCCATGGGCAAAACCAAAAATCGGGTATCGAGATTGACGGTCACCGTATCGGTAGATAAATTAAATGCAGCCAATATAACCTGCCCTTCATAACGACGTTTGAACATCAATATATTTTCTGGCGCATCTATAAATTCTATATCTCCCCAGAGTAACGCAGGTTGATTTTTTCGCCACGCGAGAAAATTCCTGAAGGCGTTCAACACAGAATTTTTATCGACATCTTGAATATCAACGGCAACAGGGAGATGCTGTGGAGAAACCGGCAACCAGGTTTTTGCCTGGGAAAAACCTGCATTAATTGCAGATTTACTCCAGGGCATTGGCGTGCGACAACCATCGCGGCCTTTAAAACGCGGCCAGAAAGTAATTCCGTAAGGATCTTGCAATTGATGCTGTTCAATTTCTGCTTCAGTTAAACCCAACTCATCACCCTGGTATGAACACACACTACCGCGCAATGAAAATAATAATTCATTCAGCAATTTTGCTTTGGCAGGTGATTGTTCTTTAGCGTTCCAGCGTGACATAACGCGCACAACATCGTGATTGCCAAATGCCCAGCATGGCCAACCATCGGTGAGATTATCTTCGAGCGTTTCTACGGTTTCGCGGATATAGCTTGCCGATAAATTATCGACCAGGAGTTCAAAACTATAGGTCATGTGCAAGCGAGTATTGCCCGCCGTATATTCCGCCATGGTTTTTAAGGAATCTTCAGAAGCAATTTCACCAAGGGTAACTGTGCCCGGATAGCGATTCATTAATGTGCGCAAAGATTCCAGAAAGCCAATATTTTCCGGCTGGCAGGTATCATAAATATGGCGCTGGAATGCGTAAGGATTATCTTCCCTAAAGCCACGCCCTTTTCTTTCTTCAACAGGCTTGGCGGGGTTTGAACGCAATTGTTGATCGTGGAAGCAAAAAATAATGGCATCCAAACGCAAACCGTCCACGCCGCGCTTTAACCAGAATTCGACTTCCTGCAAAATTTGCTCACGCAATGCTGTGCAGTGATAATTTAAATCAGGCTGCGTCTTTAAAAAATTATGCAGGTAATATTGGCAGCGACGCGGCTCCCATTCCCAGGCGGAGCCACCAAAAATAGAAAGCCAATTATTGGGCGGTGTGCCATCCGGATTTGCATCTGCCCACACATACCAATCTGCTTTTGGATTATCTTTTGACTCACGACTTTCTTCAAACCATGCATGTTGATCTGAAGTGTGGTTTAGCACCTGGTCAATAATAATTTTAATATTGCGGGCGTGCGCCTGCACAATCAGTTCATCAAAATCTGCAAGTGAACCAAAGATAGGATCGATTGCACGATAGTCTGCGATATCGTATCCAAAATCTTTCATAGGCGATTTAAAGAACGGTGAAATCCAGATTGCATCAACACCCAGGCTCGCGATGTAATCCAATTTGCTAATAATGCCGGGAATGTCGCCAATGCCGTCATTATTACTATCCATCATACTGCGTGGATATACTTGATAGATGACCGCACCGCGCCACCATGGATTTTCTTGCATGATTACACCTCATAGCCCGGGCAATAGCAAAACACCTGCCGGGCTGCGAATAATTTGTTATTGGTAAGCTACATCCTGACTTCCAACAAAATAATTAATTATTTTTTGCTGTTGCCCAAGCCAGTCTGCGTATGGCTCACAACATACGCGAGCCGCAAAACCAAACCAAGTGGCTACATACGTATGCAGAATTTGCGGCGGCAAAAATGTCATAGAATACGTATTCATAAGCCAATTCATTAGCAGCAAACTGCTCATTTATTAGCACTGCACCATGCAGGAAACGATTTCATTTTATTGCATACGTATGCAAGGCCTATGGCATCTGAATACGTATGTAAACGATTGTTTCATTAGACAACTGCTTCTACCCTTAATGACCAGAGAATCAATTTATAACTTGCTGTCAAAATATCTATAATTTTTAAAAAATAAATGGTGTACCTATGAAAAAATCGTTGAGCTGCATATTAATATCTTCTTTAATTACATTAAGTGCGTGTAAAGATAATCCAACGCATTCAGCGCAAGTATCCCCAGCAAATTCTATTGCTCCCGGCGCACCTGGTGCAGCTTCACATTGGTCTTATGCAGGTAAAACTGGAATAGGCACATCTTATGAGCAATACACCGATGGAAAATATCAAGACACCGGCAGTACCGGAAAAATTTCCAAGGTATGGTTTTCGCTAGCGCAAGGCGTTCTCACCGAAACCATGTTTGGGTTAATCCACGAAGCACAAATCCAGGAAGCCCAGTTTTACATCAAAGGCGATGGTTTTTTGCACCAGGAAAAAACTGACACTATTTCGCATATTGATTATTTGGATAAAGATGCACAGGACCGCCCGTTATCGCTCGCGTATAAAATTATCAATCGCGACAAACAGGGTCGCTATGAAATTGAAAAACATTTTTTTACCGACCCCGATACAAACAGTTTAATGATGAAAGTTTATTTCCGTTCATTTGCCGATAATGTCACACCATATCTCTATATCAATCCCAACATGGCAAACACCGGCCCCGGCGATAAAGCCTGGAGCGAAAATAACAGCTGGTTTGCCGCAGATGGAAACACTCATCTCACGATAAAAACCGACGCACCTGTCAGCAAAAGTACTGTGGGTTTTGAAGGTGTATCTGATGGTTTACAAGATTTAACTACCGCAGGAAAACTGGTTCATAGTTATACCAGCACAGGTGATACTACAGGCAATGTTGCAATGACTTTGCAGCTTCCTACTTTGAAAAAGGGTGAAACGCGCGAATGGCAATTTGTGCTGGGTTTTGGCAATTCCAAAGCTGAAAGCCTTGCCGCAGCAACACAAACACTCAACACCGGTTATCAAAAAGTATTGGCAAACTTTAATGGCACCGGCGATGCAATCGGCTGGGAAGATTACATTGCATCCTTACCGCAATTGGAAAAACTTTCAGCAACCGCAACCGATGGCGGAAAATTGTTATACACCAGTGCGCTGGTGTTAAAAGCGCAAGAAGATAAAACCTATGCGGGTGGTGTCATTGCATCGCTGTCAAATCCCTGGGGCGATTCTGCATCTGCCGATAAGGCGCAAACCGGTTATAAAGCTGTATGGCCGCGCGATTTCTATCAAGTCACAATGGCAATGCTGGCATTGGGCGATACGGTAACGCCAAAAGTTGCATTCGAATATTTGGAACACGTACAAACCAGCGATAAAACACCAGGTTATTCCGGTACTCCCGGATGGTTCTTGCAAAAAACCCATGTCGATGGAGAAACCGAATGGGTTGGTGTGCAACTGGATCAAACGGCAATGCCAATTATGTTGGGCTGGCGCTTGTGGAAAGAAGGTGTAATGAGCGATGCAGAAATGCTTACCTGGTATACCAAAATGCTAAAACCTGCAGCAAATTTTTTAGCCGATGGCGGCACCGTTAATATCGATTGGTTGAAAAATGTTGTTATTACGCCACCAAAAACAATCCAGGAACGCTGGGAAGAACAACCGGGTTACTCGCCCTCAACAACAGCGGCTATTATTACCGGATTAATTGCTGCGAGCGATATTGCCAAGCTTGCAAACGATAACGCCAGTGCAAAAAAATATCTTGCCGCTGCCGATAAATATTCAGCGGGCCTGGAAAAAAATCTTTACACCACCAATGGCATGTTAAACAAAGCGCCGTCAGATGGTCATTATTATTTACGTATCAGCGCGAATGAAAATCCTAACGACCACGGCTTACTGGAAGATCGTAACGGCCAAACAAACGTCAATGAAAGCGAAGTTGTCGATGGTGGCTTTTTGGAATTGGTGCGCTATGGTGTGCGTTCACCGCTCAACAAAGAAATCCAAAATACCTTGCCGGAAATGGATGACACCAGTTTGCCTGATCCTGTGCGGGTTAAATATGAATTTCGTGTTGCAGGTTCTGAACAAAAACTTCCAGGCTGGCGCCGCTATGGCATGGATGGTTACGGCGAAGATACGATTGCAGGTCGCGGCTATAATGCCACGGGTAAAAATATTGCCGAAGGTCGTGGACGCGTGTGGCCAATTTTTTCCGGCGAGCGTGGCCATTACGAATTGGCAAAAGCAAAAACCGCTGGAAAATTGGATGATAAAAATTTAACTGCATTGCGCAATACATACATTAAAGCCATGGAATTTTTTGCCAATGAAGGTTATATGATTCCAGAACAGGTATGGGATGATGTAGGCAACAATGACACCTATCATTACGCCGCAGGACAAGGTACAAATTCTGCAACACCTTTGGCATGGTCGCACGCAGAGTATGTGAAATTATTGCGCTCTTACTCGGATAAAAAAGTCTGGGATTTGAATGCGAGTACGGCAGAGCGTTATGTGAAATAAAAAATGTGTGGTTAATTAAAATTAAACGCATTATTTAAATAGGGAATCGTCATCCCCGCAGGGGATCCAGTGTCTTTCAAATTGTAAAAAGCTCTGGATCCCCGCCTTCGCGGGGATGACGACAAATAAATATTTAGAAATGTACTAATCTTTTAATCACCTGAAACATCAACCCGTAAACCAATAACAACAAAGGCACCCAAAAATGAAACAACCTACTCTTCCCTTTTGGCAGGTTTGGAATGTCAGCTTTGGCTTTTTGGGTGTGCAACTTGGCTTCGCACTACAAAATGCCAACGTCAGCCGTGTGCTTTCGGATTTAGGGGCAGACTTGCATTCGCTTTCGCTATTTTGGCTGGCTGCTCCGATTATGGGTTTGCTCGTACAACCCATTGTGGGCGCAGCATCGGATCGCACCTGGAATCGTTTTGGGCGTCGCAAACCTTTTATTTTAGGTGGCGCATTTGCTGCCGCACTCGGCATGTTCCTCATGCCTAATGCATCAATATTTGTAGCCTTTATTGCACCCATGTTGTTTGGCGGCATGATGCTCGCGTTAATGGATGGCGCGTTTAACGTGACCATGCAACCTTTCCGCGCGCTGGTATCCGATATGGTGCCCAACGACCAACGCACGCTGGGTTATTCCGTGCAAGCCTTATTAATTAACATTGGGGCAGTCATAGGCTCCATACTTCCTTTTGTATTCACCAATATTATTGGACTCGACAACATTGCTCCCAAAGGCCAGGTTGCGCAGACAGTGACCTGGGCCTTTTATATTGGCGGTACGTCACTGTTAGGGGCTGTTTTGTGGACATGCTTGCGCACCAAGGAATACGCACCGGAAGATTACAATCGCTACAAAAATATCACTGCAAAAAAAATTGAAAAAGCACCTCTTGCAACACGGCTGGGAAATTTTTGGCAATTATTTATCAATATGCCAAAGACCATGCGCCAACTTGCACTCGTACAATTTTTCTCGTGGTTCTCGCTGTTTATTATGTGGGTTTATACCGGCCCAGCCATTACCCAGTATATTTGGGGAGTAGATGCAAAATGGTTTGATCCGCATTTCTTACACAGTATTGATGTTATTCCAACAGAAATCGCCGCCGCAAAAGGTGCTGCCGGTGATTGGGTGGGAATTACCTTTGCAGCCTATTCTTTATTCGCTGCGATTTTTTCTATTTTTATTGCGCGTATCGCCAATCGTTTTGGACGTAAGATTACCTATTCAATTTCATTACTCGCTGGCGGCATCGGCTATATGAGTTTCATGTTATTTAAAAATGCCGACGTGGTGCATGTTAATTTATTGCTCACACAAATCGATATCCCACAGGGCGCATTGAATTTGTTATTGCCAATGATTGGTATTGGTATCGCCTGGGCTGCGATACTGGCCATGCCCTATGCAATTCTTTCCAGCTCATTACCCGCAGATAAAACGGGCGTGTACATGGGTATTTTTAATTTCACCATCGCAGCACCGCAAATTGTTTCGGGTTTAGTTGCGGGACAAATTTTAAAATACGCATTTCACAACCAGGCAATTTACATTATTGTTTTAGCGGGAGTGTCGATGATTCTGGGCGCAATTGCCGTTTATTTTGTGAAGGATCCAGTCCTCACCTAAATCCCCTTCCAGTGGAGAGGATTTGAAGATCGCCCTCACCCTTGCCCTCTCCCAAAGGGAGAGAGGATTGGATTATGCTCATTTCGGAGTGTGTGCTTTCACACCCTCTCCCTCTGGGAGAGGGCTGGGGTGAGGGGCTTTGCACCACAGGAGCCGCGAACAATTAATTTTGCAGGCAACAGCATAGATTCAACCGGTTCGCCATTCACTTTTTTCAGCAGGCTCTCAACCAACAATTCGCCCGCCAATGCCGTATTTTGTTGAACGGTAGAAAGCGGTGGATGGGTGTAGGAAGCCATTGGAATATCATCAAAGCCCATGACGGCAACATCATTGGGAACATGCAGGCCAGCCTCTTCCAGGGCTTTGATTGCACCAATGGCAATTAAGTCGCTCGCACCAAAAATAGCATCAAATGGAATACGTTTTTGCAAAAGCGCAAGCGTCGCTTTATAGCCTTCCTCTTCAGAGGTTTCAGCTTTAATTTGCAAACGGGAATCCAAAGCGATTCCTGCTTTTTCAAGGGCACGCATATAACCTTTGTAACGCAATTCAAACTCCGGGCTGTGTTCAGAAACATCACCAAGGAATGCAATATTTTTTCGACCTAACTGAACCAAATGATCTGTTGCCAATTGCGCGCTGTTAAAATTTTCGCAGCCAATCGATACACCTGGCTGGCCTTCCAACACCGGCCCCCAGGTAATAAAGTGCGCGCCAACCTCCGTAAGATACGTTAATTTTTTAACAAAACTTTCGTAGTCGCCATAACCCAAAAATATAATGCCATCGGCACGGTTGGCATCTTCATAATCTGCATGCCAGTCATCGCTAAACTGCTGGAACGAAATTAATAAATCATAACCGCGATTGGCAGTTGCGCGCGTAATACTGCCGAGCATGGACAAAAAGAATGGATTGATTAGTGAATCGCCAGTGCCATGATCTTCACACAGCAAGAGCGCAATGGTTTTGGTTTCTTGCGAGCGCAAATTGCGTGCATTTTTATCGACTTTATAATTGAGCTCCTTTGCAATCGCCTGCACTTTCAAACGCGTTTCAAGATTAACCAGAGGGCTATCGCGCAATGCGCGGGATACGGTGGATTGTGATACACCAGCGCGGTAGGCTATATCAAAAGAAGTTGGCTTATCGTCTTTCATGCATCGATGCCCTCGCTATTTATGCGTATTATGAGGATTCAGCGTCTGTGAAATTCAGCTATGAACAAATTTCAACTGTTGAGTAAAAGGATACTACACCAGCAACCGGGCAAAATACAGAAAAAAGCCGTTGTATTAGCGAGTAATACAGCGGCTTTAATAATGTTTTTACATTGATGGTTTTAGCGTGAACTTATTAACCTTTATCACGCAAAGCTTGTGCTACCGGTAAACGCGCAGCGCGAATCGCTGGAAATAAACCGCCAATAAACCCAATCACGGTCGCAAAAATAACGCCCTGCTTCAGAAGCGCAGGCGTAACAGCAAAATCAAATACCACCTGGCTAAAACTGGCAAAGTTTAAGGTGGACACCGTGTAGCCATTAAATAAAAAATAAACGACTGCGGCGCCTATAGTTCCACCTACAAACGCGAGCACAAGTGACTCCAGCAAGGTAGAAAATGCCACCGGAAATGCACCAAAACCCAATGCACGCAACGTGGCAATTTCGCGAGTGCGCGTGGCAACCGACGTGTACATGGTGTTGATTGCACCGAAGATTGCACCTATCGCCATGATAATTGCCAGAGGGTAACCAATCACTTTAATAAAAGTGCTGAGCATTACCGATTGATCGGCGAGATATTCCGTTTCCAATCGCACATCCAATGTCAATTTAGGATCAGCAGCTATAGTTGCCTTGAGCTGATCCAATCCTTGCTTGCCATCAATTTTTGCACGCACTGTTTGATAGCTGTTGCCGCGACGATAAACCGCTTGCAAAATTTTGGCATCGCACCACAGCTCTGATTCAGAAAGACCACCGCCATCCTCAAATACGCCGACAACTGTCCATTCACTTTGGCCAAAGCGAATGTTTGACCCGAGCGATAAATTATTGAATTGTTGTTGTGCGCCGCGCCCTACAATTAATTCATTCTTACCAAATTCAAAATTGCGACCTTCAACAATTTTAAATTTATCGCGAATTTTAAATGCACCTGCCTGTACACCGCGCAAGGAAACATTAGCCGCTGCGTTGTTAGATTTTTTATTAATTGCCACAACGACAAACAACTCGGCAGAGGTTAAAGGTTTATCAGCATCCTTGCGTATACCTGGCATAGTTGAGATTTGTTGGGTTTGTTCATAACCCATACCGCTGTTCATTTCCGAGGTTGCACCGGAGCGCAAAATAACTACCGTATCGTCTGCGCCTGCGTTTGTCATGGTGCGCTGGAAACCGGTTGCCATTGAAAGCACGCCAATAAATACGCCCACCACGCAGGCAACACCAAAAATGGCAACGGATGATGTCCCCAGGCGTTGGGAAATATTGCGAATGTTCATCCAGGAAATAATAAAAATTTGCGAGAGCCAATTAAAAGCCATGATTAATTTCTCCGCAGTGCGTTAATAATATTCAGGCGCAATCCCTGCAGTGCAGGAATAAAACCGGTTATCAATCCCAGCAGCAACATCCACAACACTCCCGTAACAATAATCGTGAGCGACATATCCAGACCGGGAAAAGTTGCTGCGATACGCGATGCGTTTGCAGTCAAAACCAGTTTCGCCAGCGCGAGCCCCAACAAACCGCCAAATGCGCAGATAAGCATGGCTTCCGCCAGGACCATCACCATTACGGTTAAATCGGAAAACCCCAGGGTTTTTAATATGGCGAACTCCGGTATGCGCTCGCGAAATGATTGCGCCATGGTGTTGCCCGCAACTAATAACATGGTGAAAAAGACGGCTGATAAAATTAATGTCGTGATTAAACCAATATCGCCAAATTGTTTTGCAAACGATTTTGAAAATTCTTTTTCGCTGTCTGTTTTGGTTTCAGCAGCAGAGTTTTCAAAAAGCGCATCTATAGCTGCGGCAACCTTTGCCGATTCTTTGGGATCTTTAACTTTAATAATCATCCAGCCGATAGTGCCTTCACCAAACTGGCGCGATTTATCAAAATAATCGTAGTGAAAATACATCACATTGGTTTGGGCGCTTTCGGTTTTTCCAGTGAAGATGCCGTCAATAACAAAATCCCAGTTTGTGCTGCCATCTTTTTTGGGAAACAAACCAATTAGCGGCACACGGTCACCCACTTTCCAATTAAATTTTTCGGCCAGGGCTTTACCTATGACTGCGCCCTGGCGATCAGCTTTCCATGCCGCAAATTGTTCTGGTGGCAATGCGAGCGTATCCTGGTAGATATCAAAAAATTCTGCCGCATCAATCGGAAATTGCGGAAACTGGTTTTTGCGATCCTGGTAATAACCGCCGAACCAATTCGACATGGTTACCTTATCGACACCAGGCAATGATTTTACTTTATTCAAATAACTGAACGGCAAGGGCTGGATCAGGGTGACTTTATTAATTGATACCAAACGGTCCTCACCCGCGAAGCGTGCACCACCATCAAAAGCAACGCTGAGTGAACGCAGCAAACCAAATAACAGAAACGCGATCATGATCGACAATACGGTGAGTGTTGTACGAATTTTTTTTCGCGTTAAATTTTTAAAGATGAAATAAAAGTACTTCATATCAACCTCGCACTTTCGCTTATTATTTAATGAGCTCGCCTTTATCGAGATGCAATGTACGGCGCGCATGATCAGCGGCACGCGGATCGTGCGTTACCATAATGATCGTTTTGTGTTGGTGCTCATTAAGCTCTTGCATAAGCGCAAGGATTTCGTCGGCGGTAGCGCGATCCAGGTCACCCGTCGGCTCATCGCACAATAATAAATTGGGGTCACTCACCAGCGCCCTTGCAATAGCGACACGCTGTTCCTGGCCGCCTGATAACTCGCGGGGATAATGGTTGGCGCGGCCACTTAGCCCCACCAAATCCAACGCGGCTGCCACGTGGGCCTTGCGCTCTTTACTGGAAAGATTGGTCAACAACAATGGCAACTCAACATTTTTTTCAGCGGTCAACACCGGCATTAAATTATAAAACTGGAAAATAAAACCCACATTGTGAGCACGCCATTTGGTTAATTGGCCCGATGAAAATTGATCTATGCGTTGCCCGGCAATCATTAGCTCGCCTGACGTAGGGCTATCCAAACCGCCGAGCAAATTTAACAGTGTTGTTTTACCGGAACCGGATGGCCCCATAAGCGCAACGAAATCGCCGCGATTAATATCCAGGTTAATGTCCGTTAATACCGGCACCGGCTCTTTGCCTTTTTTATAGGTTTTACTGATATGCCTCAGGCTTACCAGGACGCTGTTGCCAGCCAACGTATCTGCAGCGGGGTTCGACATAGATCCTCCTTTGTTCAATCGTTTTTGTGTATTCAATCACTGTTGCGTTAAATCATTTTTATGTAGATCGTTTTTAAAATACTTTTTGACAGTTAAAAAAAATGCGCAGTTTTCGCTGCGCATTTTTGATTTTATTCCTGGATGACTTTTGTCCCGTTTTTCATTTCGGGTTTCACATCCACCACAAAATCTTCGCCAGCACTTAAACCTTCAGAAATATAAACATCGCTGCCATAACTGGCATTGAGTTTCACTTTGCGTTGTTGTGCCACGCCATCTTTCACAACAAACACATATTTATTTTCTTCAACAGAGCGCACCGCCGTGGTAGGTACGCGAATACCTAAAGGTTCTTTAGGCTTTTGTTTTTCTACCGGCTCAGGATTCAGGAATGAAACCTTTACACCCATGTCTGGCAAAATACGTGGATCGAGATTTTGGAATGCCACACGCACTTTTACCGTCGCTTTCTGACGATCTGCTGTTGGAATAATCGCAGCAACTTTCGCAGGGATTTTCCATTCAGGATAAGCCTCCAGCACCGCCTCTGCCAATTGGCCCGCGTGCACGCGCTGGATGTAGGACTCATTTACATCAACTTCAATTTCCAGCGACGTCATATCAACCAGCGTACAAATCCCGGTACGGGTAAAACCACTGCCCGCAGAAATGGGAGAAATCATTTCACCTGGCTGGGATGTTTTTGCAATTACCACACCAGCAAAAGGCGCGCGTAAAATATAATCATCCAGATTTTGTTTTTGTTGCGCGAGCAATTTTTCATTAACATTAACCAACTCTTCGCGATTATTCAGTTGCGCGCGGAGCGAGTCATAATTTGCTTTGATGATGTCGAAAGATGCCTGGCTCACCAATTGTTTTTGTAGCAGCGTATTGTTGCGATCATAATTTAACTTTGCTTCAACCATATGTGCACGCACTTCCGCCACTTGCGCTTTGGCCGCATCCAATTCTGCTTTGGTTACATCAAAACTTTTTTTCGCGTTGATATCTTCAAGACGGGCAACGATTTGGTTTTTCTCAACCGCCATGCCCTCTTCAATCAAAACTTCAACCACACGCCCTGTGACTTTTGAAGAGACATTTGCCTGACGACGCGCAACAACATATCCCGTCGCATCAAGTACGCTGGCAGATGATGAATCCACCGTTGCCATACGCGCCATTTGGATTTTAACGGGCATGGGTGTGGAATCGGATAAAACGCGATAGCCACCAATCAATAACAATAAAGCAATTATGCCACCGGCAATCCACGGCCAAACTGCGCGCCCGGGCGAATTAGCGTCACGATCTATACGCAACTGGGACAAAAGTTCACTTTTATTATTCACACGTACCGTCCTACAACTGTTTGGGCTAAAACTGTGGGGCGTGTAAGGAGCCACCCGCCACGCTCTGTGAGCGCCATTCTAATGCAGTCTTGTTCGCTCTGCACCCAAATGCGTGGCACAGCCTGTTGACTGGCGCATTTCTGATCAATTATATGCAACCAATCCGCGCCCAATACAGGTTAACCAAAATGAGGCCCCTTCCCTGGGGAAGAAATCGATGCTCTGGTGATGCAACAACTCCTGACGCAGAGTAATTGAGGGGGTACAGGAATATAAAAAAAGATGCCGAACGGCGCCTATTTGGGCTAAGCGGTTTAAAAACGGGTATAACCCAAATTTACCAGGCTAGTGTAGAGCGCGGCACCTGAGAGTATTGAAAGCAATATGACTATATAACTCTCCATGACCGCATAGCTCTACAGATACCGCTTCGGCAGATGGTGCTATTGAAATGGCCAGTACAACTTATTTACCGGCCCCCAGCTCCAACAAATAAACATCGTTTTCACGCAAAGGTAAATTCATAGAAAACTTTCCATCGCTGTGCACATGGATAGATTTTTCTTGTGATGGTTTTCCCGTGCTTTTTGCTTTTAATTCATCAACTTGCGCTTTGGTTAATTGTGCAGGTGACCCCATTCCAATGTATGCAGTGAAGGCATCATTTTGTTGGTAACCGATTTGGGAAATAGCGATTTTATATTTTCCTTTTTTTAAGCCTTGCAGATTTATAGTCACCTCGCCTTTATTCGCCGGTGGTAAATCCTTAATGTAATATTGCTGGTTATTGGTATTGTCAGGCAGCGTACGTGTTGAATCCCAAAGGAGTAATTGCACATTGTCTTTAGTATCCGTTGTTGCAATTGATTGCGCGTCGTTATTTTTTAATTCATTGGTCGATAATTTATTTAAGAATTGATAGGCGAAGTAAGCAGGCTTTTTAATTCCTTGCGTATTCATTAATCCAAAACCGCCATGGAAGGCCTCGAAGCGTGGCCCTGGTTCTTCAAAAATATCAGTAAAAACCCAATAGGACATCGATTGCGCCGCATCGCCCACCTGTTTTAATTTTTGCAAAATATAAGCGGCTTGATGATAAGAATCGTGCGTAGGATCTGCCGGCGTATAAGATGAACTCCATTCTGTGTAATGCAATTCCAAATTAGGGAAAGCTGACTGGGAAATTTCCTTGCGATTTTGCAGCACATCGCGAGCAACTGATAATTCATCTTTCGATAATACCGTACCTCGGCTACCGAATTCGTCGAGAAAGCCCTGGTCAACTCCGTATGAATGTGTACTGACAAAATCAATTGGTACATTATTTTTTGCACAGTACGCAATCATTTCCGGAATCCATGCAGCGCCCGCAGTGGCGGGACCACCCACTCTGTAATGTGGATTTACCGATTTAATTGCGCGAGCGCTGTAAGTATAAAGTTTAAAATAATCAGCTTGGGAGCCTGCCCAAAAACCATCGAGATTGGGTTCATTCCACACCTCAAAATACCAACTTGCAACTTCCGCTGTGCCGTAACGATTCGTCCAGTGTTCGATTAGCGCCTGGATTAATTTCCCCCATTTTTCATAGGAGCTTGGTGGCGTAACATTGCCGCGCCACCAGAAAATTGTTTTGGTTCCGCTCGCCAACGCAGAAGGCATAAAGCCAAGTTCAACAAAAGGCTTCATACCTATACTGAGAATATAATCGTAAAGTGCATCGATATATTGGAAGTTATAATGCTCATGCCCTTGCGCATCAACTTTATAAACGCCCATATCATCTGTCAGCAAACCGTGCATACGAATATATTTAAATCCGGCATCGTGTTTTATTTCAGCCAACTGCTGTTGCCAATCTGCACGCAAGCCTTCGTTCGCACGCCCTGCACCTATGCTGGTTTTAAATGAAGTATTGAGTGGGCCGCGGATATTTTTAACATCAAGATCGATAGTGCGCGTTTGCGCCCAGGAAAACAGGGGAATCAACAACAAACCGCATATCAGGGTGCGGCTGACAGATTTTATTATCATGATTTTTTCTCGAACACTGTTAAGGCGATAATTTTTCAGGTTTATTATTTATTATTTGATACATAAATGTCTTTGCAACTCAGCGACACCTTTCATACCCACACGCAAAGCTTCGCTTGAGGTATGCACAGAATTTTTATAAAACATTAACTCGTGCATAAATTCTTGCGTTGACCCTACCACAAAAATCGAATCTGCTTTCGCGCACATATTAATTTTTCCACGAGCAGTATTTAATAGCGCAATGTTATTAGGAGTGATTTCACCCTGCTCCGTTTGCAACGAACCACTCACCACAAATACCCACACCAAACGATGATTTACCGGGATCTCATAAGTCCAGTGTTTGCCGGAATCCAAATGTACAACCAAATAATTCATCAGTGATGGAAGCGCGAATTCACCACTATCATTTGCATGCCAGCCAATTAATATTTTCGCCGTTTTTTTTGCTGAGGTTACACAGGGATCGCAATAAACACTTTGCGGCAGTGAATTTTCCAGCGCAGGTGTCAAGGCAATACATAATTGAATCGCGAGATAATCAGCGGACGCAGGTTCCATAGCGCACCATGCGCCGGTTCCGGTAATTATCCACGACCAGGCATCCTGTTTTAATATTCCGCGCTTGCCCGTTGAATCTGAATAAACGGCTTTACCGGCAATGATGTACGTGATTATGGCCTGACCCGAGGCACAGATTAAAGAATCTTGAACTAAGTTTACGCCGCCATTTGCCGTAAAAAGTTTTAACGAGACAAAGGGTTTTATTTTTTCACTTATATTTTGCTGCGCAATTAAATTTCCATTATCCACTGGATCAAATTTTTTAAAGGCAGGACTTATTTCTTTCAACGCGTTTTGCATATGTTTTTCCTCTTCCTTCACGCAGAGCATAAATACTTGGCCGTTTAAAACACTTATGGTTTAACAGTTCCCTGGATCAACGCATCAAGCGCTTGTTGGTCCAGGACTTTGTTATTGGTGCGATCCAGCAACTCGCCAATATCCCAATAAAATGGCAACAAACCATTCGCCAGCGCTTGCTTGACGATGTAATTGAAATAATACGCGCGGCCATCCAGATGCAATTTCAAATCCGCACCCGTTAAATGTTTACGAACGCCCGTTCCAAACTCACCGATGATGACGGGAATTCCTTTATCGACAAATTGGGTTTTCATCAGCTTGAATTGTTGGTCAACCGTATCTTCTTCGCCCCAGGTGGGATTGTGTGCGGTGTCAGTTGTGGAATGGAAACCCTTGCCCCAATAAAAAAACTGGTTGCCCCAGGATTCATCCTTGGTCATGCCGGTGTAATTCCAGGGCGTGTAGTAATGGACTTCAACCATCAGCTTGTCTTTCACGCTGTCGCTTGGCATTTGTGTCCAGAATTTATTGGTTTTATCGATATCGGTAGATGGCCCTTGCACAACGAGCACGCGATTTACGTTTTTACCACCCGTAGCACGCACGGCATCGATAAAGGTTTGGTGGTAGGAGAGCAGCACCGCCATTTGCTCTGCGGTTTCAACGTTGGGTTCATTGGCGCTGGCGAAAAGCACATGCTCGTCAAAGTCGCGCAATTGGGTGGCAATCTGCTCCCAAAACGCTTTTTGTTTGGCGTTATTTTGCGCCTGCTTTTCCGGCACTACGTTATTCTCCAACCAACCGCCGTCCCAGTGGATATTCACAATTACGTACAAATCGTTATCCACGCAGTACTGCACAACTTCTTTAACGCGCGCCAACCAGGCCGCATCAATTTCTGCCGTTTCCTGGTTGGCATATTGGTCCCACGATGTCGGCAAACGCACAGCGTTGAAACCAGACTTTTTGACGAAGGCGACAAAATCTTTGGTAATTTTCGGATTACCCCAATGGGTTTCTGTTTTGCCGCCTGTCGCTTCCAGGGTATTACCGATGTTAAAACCGATTTTTATTTTGCTGGCGATTTGCGTAGCAGTGCTGCCGACACCCGTCGTATCTGCCGCTAAAGGCTTGGTGTTGTAATTGGGATAGAGCGCTGTTGCACTGGACAATGACGCCGTTGATGAACTGGAAGAACTCACTGTGCTTGAAGAGCTTGAAAGAATTGCAGAGCTTGATGAGCTCAATGAGCTTGATGTCGTTGCCGCTGCGCTGGAACTTGCAGGAACACTTGGCGCCCCCGCAGAAGAGCCACCGCCACTTCCGCCACCACATGCCGACGTCACCGAAAAAAGGCCTAACAAAAAGATTGCACTTATTATTCTCATGGTAAATCTCTTGGTTTTATTGTTTGTCGAAACAGCCAAAGTTTTTGTACGAACCTTGGAGACTGGTCGCAAGCCTATTTAAAACAAGGATTTACCTGTAATGCTTTTGTGAAAAACCTTATCAAATTGCAAAAAGTTGAAGTTTTTTTCGTTTTAGTTGAAGTTTATTGTTCATCGCCCGGCGCACGATCATAGAAAACCTTAAACATTTTGGGCGTGCAGTTATATTCCTCTTTGAACAATTTATTGAAATAGGAAACGTTTTTGTAGCCCACGGAATAAGCAATTTCGGCAATGTTCGCGTCTTCTTTTTCTGCCAAGAGTCGCGCCGCTTCCGTCAGTCGGAGCTTATTGAGATAACCGGTAAAGGTAAAACCCAACTCCGCCTTGAGGATATCGTTGATCTTGGTGCGACTAACACCGATGGTCGCGGCGATAGATTCCAGGCTAAGTTCAGCATTGGAATAATTGGTTGCCATAAAATGCAGGATAGCGCTTTTGTCTTTGTCGCGATGGGGCTCCAGGGTCAATTGCTGATAGGCAACCAGCGGGCGGTCGCGCTGGATTTTATCGCGCAGTTCATCGACCACCGCTTGCGTGTGCTGGCGAAAAAACCAGAACGCGTAGCCGCCCCAAATGACCAGTAAAAATCCGCCGAATAGGTACATATAAATCCAGTTGTGGCCACTCAGCACAATGTCTTCCAGCTGGACTTTGGAGACTACATCAAAATGGCTTTGGGAGCTGCTGGCAAAACTGAGGCGCGGCACCTTATCCAGCTTGTAATCGCGGTCAGACAATTGCAGCTTGAACATATCAAACCACCACTGCGGAGTTTCCAGCCGGGTCAGGTCGATATTGATGTCACGCCAGCTTTCATTGCATGAAAAGAACGTAGAGGGGCCACGGTAAGTCAGTTGATCATTGGCAACCGAAACCTTGTCTTCAAAGGTCAGCGCAAAAAAGGTAAGGATATTGGCCGGCGAACATTTAACACTAAATGAAAGATGATCATAACGGGACAAATCCACCAGCGTGGACTTGCCCTCCTTATCTTTAAATACCAGTGAAGCAGACGCCGCGGGATAAGGCGCCTGGTGGATAAGCGTAAATTCAAAACTCAGGCTGAATTTGTCGTCGTCAATCTTGACGAGCGATGCCCCGCCCTGATTCACATCATCTTCAGCCTGGGAACTCCAACGCAAATCGCCCGTACCTGCAGGCAATAAGGAAACATGCAAAAACGTGCGGTCGACACATGCGTAGCCAACCAGAAAACTAATCACCAGCAGCCCCAACAGGCCAATAAGTGCTTTGTTGTAAAAATCCCGCATGCTGCCTGATCTCTCGTTTTTATGGGCAATGACTAATGAGGGATGTGATTCTAAACCTATAAAACCGTGGCGGATACCCGCGCTCAACCAGGCAGTTGAGCGCGGAAATGAATTGAACTTATATCAACGCATCAATTTCAGATGATTAAGTAAACCTATCACCAGTATTAACGCGACGCAAAAAATTTACTCGAACAGCCAACATAAGAAACCAAACACATGGTTTTAAATGCTTAAACTTTTGCGCTTAAGAACCCAGTGTCTTTTTCAAAAACTGGATGATGTCAGCGATGGGACCAACAGCATCTTTATCAAAACAACTTCCTAAAGCCGCATTGCAACCGCTGTCGAGATAGGCGTGTTTTTTACCGGGATAAACTTTATATTCTACAGTTTGGCCACCTTCTTTTAGCAACTGGACATAGTGTTCTGCCGATGCAGGTGGAGTCGTGTTGTCTTCACTGCCCACGTGCACAAATTGCGGCGGCAATTTATAGTCTTTTGCGTTGGGCACAAAATAAATTGGCGATACTGCTTTGTAATAATCAGGATGATTTTTTACATTAATTTTTTCACCGAACAAGCCACGCGGAGTCGATTTTGCAAACATCCAAAATATATTGGATGCAGTTTCAAAACCATTTTGTGCACTCGCATAAATGTCAAACGCGCCGTAACTGATAACAGCCGCCTGAACTTTCAAACCATCTTCTTTGGCAACCTGTTCAGCCATTTTTCCCGCAGGCAAATAACTCGGCTTAAAACCCAGGGTTGCACCCGCAAATCCATCACTTTCCAGTTGGCGCCCTCGGGTTAAAATCATACTCGCCAAATGCCCGCCTGCACTGTCACCCGTTACGGCAATACGTTTTGCATCGCCCTTGTATTCTGCAATATGGTCTTTCACCCACAGCAAACCACCAAAAACATCTTCAACAATCTGGTTCATTTTCACCGTATTGTGTTGATCGACCAGCAAACGATAATTCACATTTGCCACCACAAATTCGCCATCGCGCGCGATAGTTTCTGCCATGGAATTCATAATTGAATTGCTATTGATTAACCATCCACCACCGTGATAAATCACCAACACCGGATAGGATTTTTTACCGGTTTGCGGAACATAAATATCCATCGTCAATGGAAAATTATCAGGTGCGGCAAACTGAATTGCCTTATGAACCTTAACCTCAGCCGCCTGTGCGACCAGGGATAAAAATCCCAACAGCAACGAACCCAACATCACAAATGGATAACGCATAAATACCTCTCGTTGTTAAAATTTTGAAAGTACACACCACAAGCATAGTCAGGGCCAAGCGAGTGAAAAAGTGATAAGAGTCAACACATAAACACTTTTACTTATCCTTACAATCGTGCTTATGAAAACGCTTATTGCAGTTTTTCGAAAAATTAAAACGAAAATTTTATTTTTATCACATCAAATCCATCAGTCTATTTTCAGGTGCATTAAGTGTAACAAGGCTGATAAGCTGACCTAATATGAGTTTGAACATGATTTTAAAACCTTGAGCAAGGATTTCCTAAAATGATTGTTCCCAATCCTATTCCCTAATGAGCAATCCCATTTATCCACCCTAGATAAACTGTCGGCCTATAAATTATTTTATCTACACGTCACCTGAAAAATATTTTCTCAAGTCAAAAAAATCCGCCAAATCTTTACAAATTTGGCGGATTTTTTTGAGCTTACATTTGGTTAAATAAAAGAAAAACTTAAATTTTCCACAATTTATTTAACAAAAATTTCTTATTCGCTTAGAACGGAATATCATCATCAAATGAATCAAAACCTGCTGGCTGTTGCGGTGCGCTGTGGGCGGGTGCTTGATTTGCGTAGCCGCCTTGTTGTGGGCGCTGTTGTTGCGGAGCGGGAGCACCGCCGCCTTGGTAGCCACCTTGTGGTGCGCTGTATTGTTGATCCTGGTTGAAACCGCCACCCTGGTTGTAACCGCCGTTTTGATTATCGCTGCGACCATCAAGCATTTGCATCTCGTTGGCGACGATTTCTGTGGTGTAACGGTCAGTGCCATCTTGCGCTTGCCATTTGCGGGTGCGCAAGGAACCTTCGATATAAACCTTGCTGCCTTTTTTCAAATACTCGCCAGCAATTTCGCCCAAGCGATTAAAAAATACCACGCGATGCCATTCCGTACGCTCTTGTGGTTGGCCGGTATTTTTGTCTTTCCAGGTTTCTGAAGTTGCAATGCTGACGTTAGTCACAGCACCGCCAGAAGGCATATATTTAACTTCCGGGTCTTGGCCGATATTGCCGATAATAATGACTTTGTTAATACCACGTGCCATAAGATGTCCTCTGCTGGTCTTTGTTTGACGGTGTAATCGCCCTCTTCATTATTATCAGGCGACATTCGGGATGGTTTAGCTTCGCTTGGCGAAGCCGGGGTACTCTATCAAATCTTGTTCAAAAAGGCTTGGAAGATTTTATCGACAGACGTTAAACGTGATGCCCATCGCCAGCGGGATGTTTACACGGGTAAAACTACTCCGCCACTATCGCATGCAAGGCCTTGCGATCGACCAGGCGCTGGTCAACCTTCAGGTAGGCCGTATTTTCGGATTCAACAATCAACACCTCGGCAACTCCTTCAACAGCGCGCAGTTTTGCGGCAATAACGTCACCTTTATGGTGGCGCAAGGGAATAAGCACACTGGCGAGAAAGCGCGGAGGCTTCATCGACCAGGCCACGGCCAACCATACCAGCGTAAACACAGCGCCCAAACCAAGCACGGCACCCATACCGTAATGTTGTAATAAATATCCACCCACAGCGCCACCCGCAGATACGCCAATGACCTGGCTGGTCGAATAGATTCCGGTCGCCGTTCCCTTTGAGCCCGCGGGTGCAATTTTACTGATCATTGATGGCAAGGTCGCTTCCAAAATATTGAATGCAACAAAGAAAAAGAAAATGGCGGTAAGGGTAAATACTACATTCGGTGGAGCGACCATTAGCACAATTTCCATTAGTGCCAGTAAGCCAATTGCGCCGAGGAATACAGGTTTAATCTTGCGACGCTTTTCCGCGATGATCACAAATGGCAGCATGATGGCGAAGGCGACAACCAGCATGGGGAAATACAACATGCCGTGATGGCTACGCTCGATATGCAACTGCTGCTCGAGGATTTGCGGCAGCACCATAAAATTGGCCATAAGCACAAAATGCAAGGCGAAAATACCAACATTCAGACGCAGCAATTCCGGGTTTTTAAAAGTCTTCCAAAATAATTCCGGCGCCGGCAAAGCCTCGCGTTTTGGTTGCGATGCGTGTTTAACATTGGGGATAAGCGCAAATAAAATAACAATCCCGATCACCCCCAGGGCGGCGGTAATCCAGAAGATTGCACCCACACCGCCCCAATGGGCGAGCACAGGGCCAAGCGTCATCGCAATTGAAAAGGAAACGCCAATCGATGCCCCAATAGTTGCCATGGCTTTGGTGCGACCTTCATCAGACGTCAGGTCAGTCAACAGCGCCATAACGACACCCGAAATTGCCCCGCCACCTTGCAGGAAGCGTCCGAGGATCAATCCGTACACACTGGTTGCCTGCGCGGCAATAACGCTGCCCAAAATAAAAACAATCAATCCGATCAAAATAATCGGCTTGCGCCCGATGCGATCCGACAACATACCAAACGGAATCTGCAATAACGCCTGGCTCGCCCCGTAAGCGCCTAATGCCACTCCCAGCAAAAACGGCGTATGCCCTTCATATTGGGTTCCATACAAAGCCAGCACCGGCAACAGTAAAAACAGGCCGAACATACGAAAGGTATAGAGCGCCGCCAGCGACACTGTTACGCGTCTTTCGAAGGGGACACGACGTTCAAAAGGTAAAGGGGACGATTGCACTGGGGAAATCTCGATGTATCAACTAAGGGCGGCAATTCTATCAAGCCCAAGGGCAAGGCGGCTATAAGTAGCGCTTACATGGACTAGCGCAGGTTAAGTTGACTCCCGTCAAAATGTACATACAATGTATGTATGATTACATTTGAATGGAACGCGACCAAGGCAGCATCTAACCTGGAGAAACACAAGGTTTCTTTTGAGGAAGCTAAATCTGTTTTCTATGATGAATTTGCCATTCAGTTTTACGATGCCGACAGCTCTGACACAGAAGATCGCTTTCTTATGCTTGGCATGAGTAGCGAGGCAAAATTATTGATGGTCTGTCATTGCGAACGGGAAAGAACCAACGTTATCCGCATTATTTCTGCCAGGAAGGCAACCAAGTCCGAAAGTAAATTTTACGAAGGTGCGCCAAGATGAAAGCAGAATATGATCTTTCAACAATGAAATCCCGCAAAAATCCTTATGCTGCGAAATTAAAAAAATCGGTAACCATGCGCTTGAGTGAAGATGTTATCGGGTATTTCAAAGCTATGTCAGAAGAGGCTGGTGTTCCCTATCAAAGCCTTATCAATCTTTACCTTCGGGATTGCGTGGCCCAACATCGTAAAGTTGATATACGCTGGCAAACACTTCCTGATAATTAATCTGTAGCGGCATTCGGAAAAAACTGCGGATGCCGCAAAATCAGCCGTTGCAAGCTTTCAAAGCAATCCGGATCAATGGCTGTACCCACGGTTTCTTTCATGATGGACAAGGTTTTTTCGATGGGTAAGGCGCCGCGATAAGGGCGCTCGGCGGTAATCGCATCGAAGATATCTGCCGTGGTGATGATGCGGGTTTCGAGGGTGATAAACTTCGCGGTCAAACCCAGTGGATAGCCTTTGCCATCCAGGCGCTCATGGTGCGCGGCAGATACCCGCGCAAGTTCACCAAACGCGCGCACCCGCTCCAAGATCTGGCCGGTGTAAACCGCATGCATTTTCACCCGCTCATACTCCACATCCGTCAGCTTGCCCGGCTTGTCGAGGATGGTATTACTCACCCCCAGCTTTCCAACATCATGCAAGAGCGCGCCGCGCTTTAACCACCGCTGGCGGGATTCGCTGATACCCAAATCTTCCGCCAGCAGTGATGCATATAAACCGACACGGGCGCTGTGGCCAGAGGTGTAAGGGCTTTTAGCGTCGACGACCTGGCCAAAGGCTTCGGCGATATCGTCAAAGAAATCCTCATCCAGGTCTTTTTCAAACTCACCGGGTTCCAGCGCCAGAATGGTTTGGTCGATATGGGGTGAATTTAATACCTCCCAAAATGCAGGGTCTTGGGCAAGGGCTTCAAATGCAACAACCAGCTCGGGATCAAACCAAATGCCTGCGCGCGCTTTTATTTCGGCCACAGCCCCTTCTGCACCGGCGGATGAGTTCATTACATCGATAACCTGTGCAAGCAATGCTATGCGTGCGTAAACAGGAATTTGATCGCCAGCCAAACCTTCAGGGCGACCATGGCCATCCCAATGTTCGTCCAGGGAATGTATGCCCACAGCGACAGATTCGGAAAAACGCAGGCGACGTGCTATATCGGCGCCGCGGGTGCAGCGGGTGTGGATCAACTCCTGCGCGATTTCATCGCCGTGGGCAAAGATATCGGCGATGGCTTTAAAGCGGGAAATGATTCCCGCAGAACTTCCGGTATGGCGCAACACAAAGCGCAAGACTTGCGGCAAGCTGCCATCCACCCATTTGAAATCGTGCTTGAACGAAAGGTCATCGGTTAAATAAAGCTCGCAAATGCGCGATGCGTTACTGCTGCAACCCAAATCTTTCAGCAGCAATACGTAATAGAGTTCCCACAATTGCTCGGGCGGCAAATCAATTTGCTGGCCGATATTCATACCAATCCAGCAGCAGCGAATGCAATGCCCGGGCGGTTGCCCCTCGGTAATATCCAGGGCGTAACTCAGCGAACTCATCAATTCGGATAGTTTTAACTGTTGCACTTTTTTAACTGCTGTAGGTGGGGTTGGGGGCGAAATCGCTATTGAGTGTTGATCAAAAACGCCTGTCTCGCCACTTTGAACTTGCGCACCTACTGCTCTAATGGCGTTGAATCTATTGTTTTACAGCCTTGATCCTATTGTTTTGAATTGCAAATTTTCAGCCTGTATACAACACGCCGATTTTTTTTGACTACACTTTTTTGACCACATTTGGATTCAGCCTTGCGGAACTGGTGATAGCGCAAATTTGCCCACGCCAATCAGGAATATCCTGGCCAAACCGCCTACCAAGATGACTATACAATGAGTAAAAAGGATTCCTTGTTATCCCCGGGTACTCATGGTGCCCGCGCAAATAGTAAAAATGCCAATAGCGCGCTCCCGAACCCCGGGTTTGGCGAGGAGCGTTTTCATCGGCTTATTGCCAATATTCCCCAGCAGGTATGGACAGCCGGGCCCGACGGCGCCCTGGATTACGTAAACCAGCAAGTGATCGATTATTTTGGCCGCGACTTTGATGCCATGCTCGGCACCGGTTGGGTCGATATTGTCCATCCCGACGACCTGCACGAAGCACTGATTCGCTGGACCAAATCCCTCGCAACCGGCGACGATTACGAAACCGATTTTCGTTTGCGTCGCGCCGATGGAACCTATCGCTGGCATATCGCCCGCGCTTCTGCCCTGGTTGATGAGCAGGGCAAGATTACCCAATGGATCGGTACCAGCACTGATATTACGTCGCGCAAAGAAGTAGAAGCGGCGCTCGCGCTCAACGAAGCCCACCTAGCGGCGGCGCAAGCGCGGGCATTAATCGGCAGCTGGGAGCTGGATCTGGTTTCAGGCATATCTTCAGCGTCGGACGAATGGTTCCAGATCATGGAACTCAATCCGGCCATGGGAATGCCTGACTTTGAGCAATTCATGGCGATGGTTCATCCGCAGGACGTGCAGCTACTGAAAGAGCGACGCGACCAGAGCCTGCGCGGCAAAAATGAATCCCAATACGATTTCCGCATCATTACACCCGACGGCAGCATCCGCTGGATTGAAGCGCGCAGCGTTACCCTGTTCGATGAAAACGACAGGCCCTTTCGCATGATGGGTACGTCGCAAAATATTACCGAACGCAAAGAAATTGAGCTGGCACTGAATGCCAGTGAATCGCGCTTCCGCGCCTTTATGGAAAAGACACCTGCACTTGCGTTTATTAAAAACGAAGCAGGTCAGTTTGTGTATATCAACCCGACCTTCGAACGCACATTCCAGATGCCGCCGGAAAAAATCCTTGGAACAACAGTGTTCGATCATTGGCCAGCAGAGGTCGCGCAGCGATTGCAAGACCATGACCAGACAATTTTCCTTACCGGCAAACAAACCGAAGCCTTTGAGGATGTTCCAACCCCCACCGGCATGCGCCATTGGCTGACGGTAAAATTTATCTTCAGCAATGCCGACGGCCAACGCTTTTTGGGTTGCACGGCAATTGACCTGACCGACCGTCACCACGCCGAGCAGGCGTTACGGACAAGCACAGATTTACTCAATGTCTCGCAATACGTGGCACAAATGGGTGGCTGGCAATTGGATGTCAGCACCCAACGACTATTTTGGACAGACCAGATTTATCATCTTCTGGATACCACACCCGATGAAATACAACCCACGATTAAATCAGGCCTGGATTACTTTTTACCCGAGTCGCGACCGCAGTTAATCAATGCCCTCACCGCCGCTATCGAAAACGGTGAAGGTTTTGACCTGGAACTGGCCATGCGAACCCTGAAAGGTCGCCAGATCGATGTCCGGGTCATCTGTACAGTCGCCATGAAAGAGGGAAAACCTGACAAATTAAATGGGGTTTTCCAGGATATTAGCGAACAGAAAGCCTCCCAACTCGCACTTGAACACGCGAATCACGAACTGGAATACGCCAACCGCGTGCTGGAAAACATTGCCCATTACGACGCCCTGACTCACCTGCCCAATCGCGTCCTGCTGGCCGACCGCATGCAGCAAGCCATGGCCCACACACAGCGTCACGAGCAAATCCTGGCGGTCGCCTTTTTGGATCTGGACGGCTTCAAAGCGGTTAACGACCAATACGGTCACGCCGTGGGCGACAAACTCCTGATTCACCTCGCCCATCGTATGAAAAGCACCTTGCGCGAAGGCGATACCCTGGCGCGCATAGGTGGCGACGAGTTTGTGGTGGTGTTGACCGATTTGCATCACACATCCGATTGCCATTCATTGATTACACGCTTGCTACAAGCCGCCGCTGAACCCGTAGAGATGGACGACACCCTGGTGGAAGTGTCCGCCAGCATTGGCGTTACGCTTTACCCGCAAGACGGTTCTGACCCGGAACAACTTTTGCGGCACGCCGACCAGGCGATGTACCTCGCCAAACAGGCTGGGAAAAACTGCTATCACTTATTTGATATCGCTAAAGATGTCGCCGTTAAACATCAACGGGAAACCCTGGAACACATACGGTCGGCGCTGCACAACAAGGAATTCGTGCTTTATTACCAGCCCAAAGTCCATATGCGTACGGGCAAAGTGATTGGTGCAGAAGCGCTCATTCGCTGGCAGCATCCGCAATATGGCTTACTGCCACCGGCGGCATTCCTGTCCGTTGTTGAAAACCATTTGCTCAGTATTGAAATGGGCGAATGGGTTATTGAAACTGCACTGGACCAAATGACCGAATGGGAAATCATGGGATTGCAAATCCCTATTAGTGTGAATATCGGTGCATTGCAATTACAGCAGACCAACTTTGCCGAGCGCCTGGGAGAATTGCTTGCCTTGCATCCCGCCGCTAATCCGCACCACCTTGAATTGGAAATCCTCGAAACCAGCGCACTGGAAGATATCACCCAGGTTTCAGCGGTTATCAATGACTGCAAAGTCCTCGGCGTTACGTTTGCGCTGGATGACTTCGGTACCGGCTATTCCTCGCTGGCTTACCTGAAGCGCCTGCCAGCCGGGCTACTTAAAATCGACCAGAGTTTTGTGCGCGATATGCTTGAAGATACGGATGACCTCGCCATTATCAAAGGTATTGTCGGGCTGGCAAATGCATTCCATCGCCACGTTATTGCCGAAGGCGTAGAAACCATTGCCCATGGTGAAATCCTGTTAGCCATGGGCTGTGAACTTGCCCAGGGTTATGGTATCGCCCGCCCCATGCCTGCGGCGGCAATTCCTGAGTGGGTAAACACCTGGCGCCCCGATCCCGCCTGGCGCTAATAGCGCCCTTTCCTTCGTTTAAATTTTTTTCCCTTTCCAGAGCGGCAAAAGATTAGGCAGCAAAAATTAGCGCCATTAATTATCTCTTTTTTTAGATTTTATTTTTTCTGAAAAATATTTTTAAATAATCGCGACATCTAACCTGTTTTCTAAAAATTATTTTTAAACCAGCCAATCTCGTTTAAATTTGCATTTTTTAATTTTAAAAAATTTTAACGGCACACAAACACACAAGATTTAAAAAAAATTAAAAATAATGGTTGTATGTAAGTCAAATAAGTTGAATCCATCTTTCATCAAGTTTATAAACTTAATTACGGCAAAAGGAACTCGCTTGAAAAACGTCGTTCAGAGTAACGAAGCAAATTTATTTTCAATTATCACAGGAGAGACAAGATGCAACTTAATGAAAACCGTGTACGTGAACAAGCCTATAAAATTTGGGAAGCTGAAGGCCGTCCGGAAGGCTGCGCAGAAAAACACTGGAGTATGGCATGTGAATATGAAGCCTCCATTCAAGATGACCAGTCAGATTCATACCGCACACTAGGCCAGGAAGACACCGAATCCCTCACGCCTCACCATCACCCAACCAAACACAAAAAAGGCAGACACAATTCTCATTGATGTTCCTTTTGATATTGTCAAAAGCATATCGCGGGCAAGTTAATTCTTGCCCGTAAAAACTGCGCAATAAAACGGGATTTTTAGCAGGGTAATTATTGATGGGCGACATCAGAATAGGTATTTCAGGTTGGCGCTACGCACCGTGGCGTGGAAGTTTTTACCCGAAAAAACTCACCCAGAAAAAAGAGCTTTTTTACGCATCTCGAACCGTAAATACTATTGAAATAAACGGCTCTTTCTACGCCCTGCAAAAGCCTGAACGCTATCGCGAGTGGCGCGATGAAACCCCGGACAATTTTATTTTCAGTGTAAAAGCACCGCGCTATGTTACCCATATAAAACGCTTGCGCCATGTAGAAATTCCCGTTGCCAATTTTTTTGCGTCAGGTGTGTTAGAGCTGGGCGAAAAACTCGGCCCCATCTTATGGCAATTCCCACCCACGTTTAAATTTGACGAATTGCAATTTCGACAATTCCTGCAACTTTTACCACAGGATACTCACGCAGCAATCAAGTGTGCAAAAGATGCTGACATTAAACATCCCGCCATTAAAGAAATAAGGCAACAATCTTTGCGTCATTCTGTCGAAATTCGCAACGACAGTTTTTGTACCGAAACCTTTATTGATCTCTTACGCGAATTTAATATCGCCCTGGTTTGTGCAGACACCGCCGGACGCTGGCCACAAATGGAAGATATCACCAGCGATTTTATTTATATGCGTTTGCACGGCGACGCCGAACTTTATAAAAGCGGTTACTCGCCAAAAGCCCTTGATTACTGGCATAAAAGAATGAAAACCTGGAGCGAGGGAAAAGAGCCGAAGGATGCAAAACTTATCGGCAAACACGCTGACCATCGCCATAAATCCCGCGATATTTTTTGTTATTTTGATAACACCGATAAACTCTGGGCACCTTACGATGCACGCAAAATCCTGGAGAAATTTAATTTGGCGAAAGATCTGGAAGAAACACCGGGAGAAATGTCTGAAAATTTGCAGCAAAGCTTATCGCGAAAAAAATCCTGACGCTTAATCGCCATTTACTAAAAAATTTGCCATCTAACAATAAAAAAACCACGCCCGAAGGCGTAATGCCAGTCAGTTAAGCAGTATTGCTATCTAACTGCCCCATAGAAAAAGGCCTGCAAACTGAGTATGACGTAGAAGGTAGGATGGGTGGAGCCTAAGCGATACCCATCAACATTTTAAAAGCATTGATGGGTATCGTTGCACTCCACCCATCCTACGGATCTGCATACACAACTCCCAATAAAAAGCTCGCTGTAATCTGTTCAAAAAAGCAGTACGATCCAAAAACAAAAATGCCAGTCAGCTCAACTGACTGGCATACGCCCGAAGGCGTGGAAAAATGTAGCCGGGTTACAACTACAGGGAAAACAGCATTGGCGAATGTTTTACCAACACCAATGCTTACAGGTACAACAAATTTCAAACAAATTTATTTCAACTGGAACTGCCATTGCTGGTTGTTGCCACCGGAATAATCCCACTGCTGGATGCCCGCACCATTTGCGGTGGACACATCTTTTACATCGAGCGATTTATTGCTGTTTTCTGCGATCACTTTGAAATAGCCATTGCCTAAATCCGTCACAATCCAGTGCTGGTTTGCGCCGTTAGAATAGTCCCACTGCTGGATAGTTGCACCGTTGCTGGTGGATACACCGGTAACATCCAGGGATTTTCCGCTGCTGTTGCTGATGATTTTGTAAGTGGTTCCTGAAAGCTGGGTTACCGTCCACAATTGATTAGCCGTGCCGCCATAAGTCCATTGCTGGATGCTCGTGCCATTGCTGGTGGAGTTATTGCTAACATCCAGCGCCTTGCCGCTATTTTTGGAGATGATGGCGTAAGTACGGCCAGAAATAATCCCGCTTGCAGTGCTGCTCGAGCTGGATTTGCTAGAGCTGGTTACGCTGGAAGATTTACTTGTACTCACCGCACTGCTTGAACTGGATGACTTGCTGGTGCTGACCGCGCTGCTCGTACTTGATGATTTACTGGTGCTTACTGAACTGCTTGAACTTGATTTGCTCGTGCTCACCGCGCTTGAACTGGATGTTGCAAGACTCAAGGTGAAGTTATTCAGGTTCACTTCGGCACCGCTGAAATAAATACGGATAATCTGGTTGCCTGCCGCCAGTGTGACCTTGGCTGAACTTACGCTCGCCCAGGTATTCCAGTCGCCTGTTGCAGGGATGCTGGTGGTCGACAATACCTGGCCATTCACTAAAAACTGGATTTGCCCGGTAGTTTGCGGTGTCGCCACGCGATAGCTCAGGTTATAACTGCCTGCCTGCTGCACATTAACGCTGTATTCCAGCCATTCGCCTTGCGCAACCCAACCGACGTTATAGCCTGCAACACCGTTATCCGTCGTACTGGAAATATCCACATCCGTGGTGCGATAGGCGTTGCCACTATTGCCGGTAGTGCTATCCCAATAGCTTAAACCCTGGCAGCCGTAGTCAAAGTTTTCTGCTTCAATCACGCCGGGAATGTTGTAAGGATTACCCGCAAACGGGGTGCGGGTTCCGCTTACGCTGCAAGACGGTTTGGTGCCATCGTAAAAATCCTGGTGCCACACAATGCCTGCGGCGCCATTCAAGATATTGGTTTTCGCAAAATCGATCATACCGTTGTAGGTTGATGTCGCTGCGCTGTTGCTGTTGATTGCCGACACCACCGAGCTGTACACCGAGTTAGGCATAACCGTCCACAAACTTTTATCGTGGGACATTTTCTTGAACGACCACGCAAAAGAACCGGCGATATTGGCCGCCGCCCAATCGGCTTCAGCGCGCAATATGGAGGTTGTATCCTCTCCATATTCACCGAGGATTAACGGCACCCCCATGTTGTTGGTGATAGGTGCACGGGCATACAAATCATTTAGCGCCGCCGCATTACCGCCAATGTAATGGTGGGTTTCTATAACCAGATTGTTATCCCAGCGCGCCGTCACACCGGTATTGTTGCGCGTGGTTGAATTGGTCCAATCCAATACGCTCAAATCTGAAGCCCACCAATCACCCTCGGCAACAATAATGTGGTTGTTATCCACTTCGCGAATCGCGTTACGCATGGCGATGAGCGAAGACATTAACTCGTAACTTCTGTTCGGCTGGGTTACCGGCTCGTTGATCAGGTCATAGCCCCAAATGATCGACTCATTTTTAAAATGGTTGGCGATGTGTTTCCACACCTGGCTGGCAATACTCACATTGTTGCCGTCCCAGAATTTCACCGAGGTGCGCGGTTGGCTGGAATTGGAATCCATATTGTCACTGTGGTCGCCAGGGTTTTGATAGCCGGGCGCAGCGTGCATATCCAGCAAAATATACATTTTGTGCGCTTTGCAATAAGCCACAAGATTATCGAGATAAACAAAACCCTCATTGCTCAACGCGCCGTTCTGCCAAAACATGTTGTAGTGGAAAGGCACGCGCACCGAGTTATAGCCCAGGTTTTTCAAATCGATAATGGTCTGCTCATTGACGTAATTCAAACGCCACTGGTTTTCAAATTCCCTGGCCTTGGCTGCATCGCCGAACACAGTGGTCAGGCTATTTAAAAATTGCGTGTGGGTGCGATAGTTGTAATCGCCCATCATCAAATAACCTTCCCACAGCAACCAGTTACCCAGGTTAACGCCACTGAAATAGAGCGGCGCGCCATTCTCATCGACAATCTTGGTGCCATTGGTATGCACATATTGCGCAGAAGCACCGGCGCTAAACACACACGCGGATGCAAGCACCAAGGCAGACACCGCACTTTTACGAGAGACAAAATCCCTCACACGCGACATAAAATTTGATTTATTCATAAAATCCTCGTGTTATTCATTTATTAAATGGGATTGGATGTTGCTTCAACGCGCGCTTTTACCTTTGCCGCTGTTATTTATTATGTAAGCGATGGCCAATAGCAAAAACGCAATAAATCATCGGAGCGATTTATTGGTTTCAGGCTACAAAAAATTAACCAGGCTGTAGTTTGAGGAAATGAATTCGCAGAAAAAATAATTAATCCGTACGCACCGCCTTTGCGGATGACCTTATTCGCACCTGCAAATTGCACGGTAATTTATACGAAGGCAGGGCAATTCAAAAAAACAAAAAAGAATCGCGTAATTTTAAAAATCGATTGGAATTCAAATGCTTGAATAGCGTAAGACTTTAATCACACCCTGCAAAAAGACGCAAAAGAACGCATTCACTGGCGCAAGGTTGCAGCCACTTACTTGGCACAAAAATTCTCTTCCGCTAAAAATATCTTCAAAAAAAGATGGCTAATTTTTTACTCACGACATCGCGTGCGAATAAAAAGCTGTACGAAAGTATTTCTTACGGACGCTTTTCACAGATGCTCACCTTAGTATTTTGATAGCGCTGGAATTTTCCATCCCTAACAGCGCCTCGACGGGTGAGTTACCAGCCCCAACCCACCCGTCGGCTGACCACATAACAATAATGTTTAAACTTCCGACCCAATAATTTTTAACTCTACGTCCACATCGCCTGAGCTTTTAATTATTTGGGTTATCAACCGGAGAAAATCGATGACTCTTCCATTATTCATACGCAAATCCTTGCCTGCTATTGCTTCCGTAATAGCGGCTGCAATTGCTTTACCGACGACAGCCCAGCAAGACGATTTTTCTGTTAACGCCTGGGTATCTACCGAATTCCACCCGAAGGATTCCCAGTGGTACACCAATCCCTGGCCAGAATCACAAATCCCGCGCCGGCTTGAAGCGCAAACGCCGTTATTGCTTACGCAATTGGGCAGCACAGTGGGCACCATGATCACAGTTGATCCCACCACAAAATACCAAACGCTGGTTGGCATTGGCTCATCGCTGGAACACACCAGCGTCTATGCGATCCGCAAAAATAAAACAGCAGCGCAACAGCGCGACATACTCAATGCGCTTATCGACCCGATCAACGGCATGGGCATGAACCTGTTTCGCGTGACTATCGGCACCTCGGATTTTTCCGATGGCACGCGCGCTACACCGGCACCGCTTTACGCCAAAGGTTGGTACACCTATATGGATACGCCGACCTCGTCTTTTTCCATTGAACGCGACCGCAGCCTGGGCATTATCGATACGGTAAAAATGGCGGTCGATGTGGGCAACGCCACAGGCAACCCGCTGAAAATTGTCGCATCACCATGGAGCCCGCCCGCGTGGATGCGCCAAAACAACAATATGGTCAACGGCGGCCCATTGCTTGCCACCATGCTGGACAGCTACGCCGCGTACCTGCGTAAATTCGTGGAAGCCTACGGTGCAGAAGGCATTCCTATCTACGCCATCACCTTGCAAAACGAGCGCTTGTTTGAACCGGGCGCTTATCCGGGTATGGTGATGAGCTGGCAAATGGAGCGCGATCTGGCGATTAAAGTTTATGAAAACTTCCACAACATCGGCGGCAACTACGGCGCAATATTGAATGTGAAATTGTGGACACTCGACCACAACTTTGATTACTGGAACGAAGCCAACCAGCAACTCACATCGCTGAAAAGTATGGGCAAAGGCAATTATGTAGACGCCACCGCCTTCCATCATTACAGCGGCAATTCCGACCAGATGGGCCAGCTGCACACCGCGCACCCGGACAAGAATGTAGTCTTCACCGAAGGCAGCATTTGGGGTGTGAGCGGCGATAAGAGTATGGAAGGTCTGGTACGCCATTTCCGCAATTGGGCGACCGGCTATATGTCCTGGGTGACCATGACCACCCAAACCTTGAACGAAGCCAACCAGGGCCCCTATAACGGACTCGGCGCCTTTGACCCAACCTTGATTGTGAAAAACGACGGCGCCAATGCCAACTGGTACAAAACACCGGAATTCTATTTGCTCAGCCAATTCTCCAAATTTATCAAACCCGGCGCACAGCGAATTGACTCGACGGCAGGCAATACCAGCAGTGTCACCAACGTAGCCTTCCTGAATCCGGATAACACCATCGTGCTCGTGGTCGTGAACTCCACCGCCAGCCCGCAACCTGTCGATATCATCAGCGAAGGCCACCAGATTTCAGCCAGCGTACCGGCCAAATCACTCGCCACCTATCGCTGGAAAGCAGGCCTGGGTAACAGCCCTTATCCCTGGACACCTGCGCCAACACCGGTATCAACCCCTTACTCAGGCACCGCGGTAAACATTCCTGGCATTATCGAAGCGGAGAATTACGATCTGGGCGGCCAGGGCGTTGGCTATTCCGATAGCACGACCGGCAACAGCGGTGGCGCCTATCGCAGCGATGATGTTGATATTTCCACCACGACCGATAACGGCATTGCAGGCTACAACCTCGGCTGGGTAGCTGTGGGCGAGTGGTTGCAATACAGCATCAACGTACAACAAGCCGGCAACTACAAACTGACTTACCGCGTAGCCACTCCACAGACCACGGGACAAATCCAGTTCATTGCAGGCGGACAAGTGCTGTCGACCACCAATATTCCATCAACAGGCGATTGGAATACTTGGGCAAATGTGGATTCAACCAACGTGAACCTGGCAGCCGGAAGCCAGATTATTCGCATCAAATTTACCGGTGCCGAAGTAAATCTCAATAACTTCACCCTGGCACTCACCAGTGCAAGCAGTTCCAGCGCAACAATGACAAGTTCAAGCAAGTCGTCCAGTTCGGTTAGCACCAGCAAATCCTCAAGTACGAGCAGCGCGGTCAGTACCAGCAAGTCATCCAGTTCAAGCAGTGCGGTGAGTACAAGCAAATCATCCAGTCTGACCAGTTCCAGTAAATCCAGCTCAAGCAGCACTGCAAGCGGAATTATTTCGGGTCGCATTTACGCGATCATTTCCAAAAATAGCGGCAAGGCGCTGGATGTTAGCAATAACGCCACCAGCAATGGCGCAGGCATCCAGCAATGGACTTATGGAGGTACTGCTAATCAATTGTGGACGGTGACCCAGCTTTCAGGAACCACTTACAAAATCATCAGTAACAGCAGCGGAAAATCCCTGGATGTTACCGGTGTATCCACCAGCAACGGTGCGACTATCCAACAGTGGGATTACTCCAATGGTGCAAACCAACACTGGATTTTGACGGATTTAGGCAACGGCTATTTCAAAGTGATTGCAGAAAACAGCAATAAATCGCTGGATGTAAAAGATGTGTCCACCGCAAATGGTGCGGGCATCCAGCAGTGGGATTATTCCGGTGGCAACAACCAGCAATGGCAGTTCCAGTTGAAATAAGTTTTCCTGAAAAGCGGTACCTGTAGTTGTAGCGGCATTCCAGCTACACCTTTCCACGCCTTCGGGCGTGGATTTTTCCAACAGCAAAAAATTAAAAAGAATCTGGAGGCTTCACACAGAAATTTCGCATTCGCAAACAGGTTTATTATGGTAGATTTACCGGACACTGAATAAATAACGCCGGGCACAGCTCCGCAACACAATAATATTAATTACTTCCTGACCATTCAGTAACACCGTTAAAAATAAATTCAATAAAATAACCTAACAACGAATTATGAACATCATCTTATTTAATTTTCACGACGTGCTGATGGTACTCACCGCATTTGAGTGCCTGTTATTTGCTGCATTACTCGCCGCAACCAACAAAGAAAAAACCTTAAGTACCTGGTTTTTAGTGGGATTTTTATTCTGCCATTACCTGATTCCGCTGCATGAACTCACATTCTGGGGCGCACAATTCCGCATCTGGTTACTCGAAAAATCGCCCAACTTTTTCTTTGTAGGAAGCTACGCCTATTTCCTGGATGGCCCACTACTTTATTTCTTTGTACGCTCAATGCTTTTCAAAGATTTCGCGCTCAAAAAAAATCACGCACTGCATTTACTGCCGGTTATTTGTTATTTTATCGGCATGATTTTTATGTTTTATGCAAAAGATTATTCCACAAAGCATTGGCTCATAAAATCACAGCATATCGCCTATTCATTTCCTTATTTATACTTTGAAGCAGCAGGTCGATATATACGATTAATATATGCAATATTTTGCTTTTCACTCGTCCTCAATTACAGCAAACAATTGCAACACGTATACGCCAACTTAAACATTAGCGATGTCGCCTGGCTAAAAATCATGTTGACCAGCTTCGTCGCACTCTTCGCGTGGGACGCTGTTTTACTTAGTATTAAATTAGCGGAATTGGCAGTCGACAATTTCAATCTGGATTTATTAAACGTTGTGGGTTTAAGCAGCTACTATTTAAATTTTGCCGTTATCAACATCCTTATTTTTCTTCGATTTATATTTTTTTCCAGCGTACCCAGCGTCAATGAAGCACCGACATTTGAACTCAAGGAAGACAAACCGGATTTGGTTGACCAGCACGTTATTGCCAATATCGAACGTGTGATGATTGAGAAAAAATATTACGCAAATCCTGATATCACACTGGATAAATTAGCTGCGGAAGTAAAGCTGCATCCCAAAAAATTATCGCTCGCGATCAAGCTGCACTATCACCTGAACTTTTACGAATTCATTAACAGTTATCGCATCAAAGAAGCCAAACGCCTGTTGGATGACCCAGAGTTCGCACACAAAACCATTACCGATGTTTACTTCGAAGTCGGCTTTAACAGCAAATCGGTTTTCAACAGCTTTTTCAAACGCACCGAAGGCATCACCCCCAGCCAATATCGCGAGAAAAAATTGCAAACCAAAACTTAAGTCGCACCGTCTATTTTTATTGAGGGCCAAACACCTCAATTACAAATCGCATTACGAAACAACGTCGGCTTGAATGAATGCTTAGGGTGCACTCAACTATTCATGTTGAAGAATATTAACGAGCCTGCCGAGCGGGTCTCTAACATAAAACCGGCGAACGCCCCACGGCTCACTGGCGGGACCATACTCTACCGGAATACCGCCTTTTCGCACTCGACTCAATGCCTCGTCAAGATCATCAACCTCTATGGATAGATCTGGCACCGTTGTATCAGAGCCGCCTTGACTTGCAAAACTGACCTGCACCGCCATCTTTGAGTCGCTGGCATAGGTACGAATCCAACCATGATCCATAACAAGATTGAGACCAAGAATACCTTGATAAAAACTATCAACCACTGATGGCTCGGGCGCCGAGATGTTGGCAATGATTCGCTTGACCTTCATATAACCTCCAGAAATGCTGATTGTGCGTTCTAACGTCGAGCTAAGCAGCAGTTTTTAAGTCGTGGTCTTGTGGAAGACTTTTGCGCAGCAAAACCATAAAACTGCGACTTAAAAACCGCCCAGTGCGCGTAGCGCACGATGCCTGAGCGACTTGTTAGACTGCTTTTTTAGCTGCATTAATTTTTGAAGTTACCAATTGCAAGAAAACTAAACGCTCCTCTTTTGATATGAATGCTCTATTTGGAATTATATGAACCATGCTTGGTGTAACATATACAACAACAAAACCCAGGAAGGAAATAGCTTTTAAAATCCCATGCCAGTAGAAAAAAGATTTATTGAATTCTGTTTGCTCGTAGAAATACTCGTCACTGATCTCGATTCTGCGTTTAATGAACACATTCCTGGTTACCTTTGAATAGGCATAAATTGCATTAAAAGCTATTTGAATCATCCACAGAAAAATGTACCAGATGACAGCCTTAAAAAATGCTTCTAGGTAGTTACTTTCATTTAATTCAGAAAAAAATATAAAAACGCAAAACAGCAATAAAAAACCTTGCAGAACTAAAGATAAAAATTGGTGCACTGCATGAAATAAAAAGATATCACTAAATGTATTTTTGTATTCTATATTCATTTTTTATAGCCTAACGCCGAGTTAAGCGGCAGCTTTTAAGTTGTAGTTTTGTGGAACACTTTTGCGTAGCAAAACCTCAAAAGCGCGATACCAAACTGTTCAGCACACATAGTGCGCTGATCCTCCCCCGACAAAATGAACATCCATTTAATTACGCAAACCGTTGCTCATATTCTTGTGAGGAAACATAACCCAATCCAGAGTGTAACCGGGCAGAATTGTAAAATTGATTGATGTAACGAAGCAAATTTTCCGAACCACCAAATACAGCGCCTCAAATAAAAATATATTTTATATAACTTTAAAGTAGAATAGTAAACCAACAATTTGAACAATAAATAAAATAATTGCAATTTGATTCCAAACAATTTGTTTTTCGCAAAATTCATTAAAATTATTCCATCTACTCCCATCCCCCCAAGACCATTTATTACCTTTTACGAAAAAGATAATATTGATAAATAAGAAAGAAGGAGGGAAAAATGCCACTAAAATTAAATATATTAATAATGTAACAATAAAACCATTTCGCAACAGCCAAAGTGGAGTAATTGTCAACGCAGCAAAGTTAAACTTTCTCAATTCTAGAGAGATATCTTCTTGATTTTCTTCATTCATAAATACATTTTCTACTCAGTAACGCCTAGCTAAGCGGCAATGACTTTTTATGCATTTTCAAATTCAGCAATAATTTCATTGCTTTGGTTTTTTGATGTTATATGCAGCAAAACAATATTTTCAAGATCATGTTCTGGGTGACTTATTGTATGTTTAAGAAAAAACATAGCCTCTTCTAACAGTTCATTTTCATGCCACGTTGTTAATACGAAACGCTCAGGTGGTGGTTGATTATAATTAAACATTTCAATGCTGGCGTAATCAACAGAGTCATCCCATGAACTACAACTGATACCCCATGCGCACATAATTACGCAACCGGATTTAACAAGCCACATACTTATTTCGTCTTGTCTTGCTTGTGAAACGTTTTCAGAAATTATAACTAAGCACTTGAACGGATATAAATGCTCAATTAAAGGCAGCGCCTCTTGCTCTTTTACTTGAATATAATTCATTCTTTCCCTTGATTTGCATAACGCCGAGTTCAGCGGCAGTTTTTAAGTGGTGGTTTTATGGAAACCTTTTGCGTAGCAAAACCATAAAACTGCGACTTAAAAACTGTCCAGCGCAAGCACGAAATGTCGGAACGATGCTGCAACGATTTGCTAAAGTTTTATTCCCGCAAGCATTAAACAAACATTTAAACCAATACTTATAACGTAATATATTACAACTGATATTTCACTTACACCACCAGCCGCTTTTAGCTTTGATGCTACATCAGCATGATCTACAGCTGTAACGATTTTATCAATTTCTTTTAGAGATTTTTTTATATAAATTCCATTTACGATAAACCCTAAAAACACCCTGAAAAAAATTATATTAACAACCGTTATTGTAGTAGCAGAAGTGTTATTTAAGATATAAGCTAAAATGGTATTTAGAATAAAATAGGTAATGAAATAAACAAACCCAACAATGTATAGTTTTCTATAGAAACACCAGCCCGCGCCAAAAATAGCAGCCCAAATATTAAAACTAATTTTCAGTTCATTATTATTTGCAAGATCAACATAATAACTATTTTGAAAGTATTGCATTTTATTATTGACTTCAGCATTCAATTTTCGGTGAACTCCTGTTTTGCTTTAACGCCGAACTAAGCGGCAGTTTTTAAGTTGCGATTTTGTGGGATACTTTTGCGCAGCAAAACACAAAACTGCGACTTAAAAACTGTCCGAAGCTCGCAGCGACTGGTGCTGCAACGACTTGTTAAAAAATTGAGTTTATTCTTCTTTTATATTTGGGAATACCCATCTACCGTGTTCTTGGTATGCAATCATTCCTACAGTACAAATATTTATTATTGGCTTTTGAAATTCTTTTCCATTACAGTCTGATAAAATTCTAAATGCATAACCAATTCGATACACCTGACTCTCACATGTTGAACTCCAGTTACTCGGAGTAATAAATTTCAATTTTTTCAAATAGCGTATTGCCTGGTTCTCAAACGTTTTATCACTACTAAGGATGGTTTCTGTTAATAAGGTTTTGCCAGATGCATCAATTGTAAACTCGAGTATTGAGTATCCTTGTATCTTTTTTTGTAATGCTTTGCTTGGGAATTCTGGTTTATATGAATTCTTTGACTCTTCCGTGAATTCAATTTTTGAGCATTCGCTTTTTATTGGTTTTGACTCTGGCAATATTTTACTGCTTACATCAACCCATTTATTAATTGTTATAGTTTTATTTTCCGCATTTGCAGGGCCCGAAAAAATAAACGATAAGACAATAACAATAAATACATGCTTCATGATTTCTCCACTTTAACGCTGAGGTAAGCGGCATTTTTTAAGTTGTAGTTTTGTGGAAACCTTTTACGCAGCAAAACCACAAAACTGCGATTTAAACACTGTCCAGCACACGAAGTGTGCGAGCTTGAGCGACTTGTTATGCTTTATTCAGTAACTTTGAACTTAACTTGTGTTCCGTCAGGTAAGTCTTTTATATTGAAGTTCATTTGACCTGAAACTGCAAAATAAACCTCAATATCAGTAAGCTCAAAATTTTGAATTGCATAAGCGCCACCAAGGACAGGTAATTGTTTAAAACCATACAAACTGCCAGATTTTAAAATAAGACCACTTTCTTTTAAATCAGAAACTAAATTAACCAAGAACCATTCATTAACTAGTTCATTGTTATTTAGTTTTTCTTTAAATTCTTCCATGGATTCCGCAACCATAGAATATTCAGCGCTACCGGTAATTAGCCAATAAACTTCCCCAGAGACCTCTTGAAGAAATAAGCCCCCAACAGACGTTATTAAAATAGGTAATGCTGTTTCACCAACAAGCCATACCCAATCTTCAATAAGTTTATTTCTATCAAGATGGTCAAAACTAACCGTCAAATCTTGCCATGTAATTGACACTTGCTACTCCTGAGCATAACGCCGAGCTAAGCGGCAGTTTTTAAGTTGTGGTTTTGTGGAATACTTTTGCGCAGCAAAACCACAAAACTGCGACTTAAAAACTGTCCAGCGCACGAAGTGTGCGATGCTTCAGCGACTTGTTAAGCGCTTTTCAATGTGTGCGTAATAAGCAGCCATTGTGGATTTTTGAAGCTCACTTAAATTTATTTTGCATTCTCTATTTTCGTTTTTTGCTGCATTAACAAGCATTAGGTTGAGAAGACCTGATAATACGTTTTCCCAGTATGTGCATTGCACAAGAAATTTACGCAAAAATTCTTCAGGATTTTCTAGACTTTTAGTTCCAGCTATTTGAATTTTTGTTAAACGGTAGTAATTATGAGCAATAAGATTTCTTTGTTCTATAAATTCATTAAGCTCACTTGATGAAATATGTAATTTTTCACCAAATACCCTTTCTATTTGACCAAGTGTGGCTTTAAGCTCACTAGGATCACCCCTCAAAAATTTCTCTGGAGTTAATTGTCTAAATCTCTTCTCTTTCGCCTCCGGAAGATGCGAAAGATGAGAGGCTATGCCATATAAAATAAATTCTATTTTTTGCACTGCCATTAAACAGCCGCCCAGCAAACCGCACTCTTCGATTAAATCCATATTCTTCATCGCTTAACGCCGAGTTCAGCGGCAATTTTTAAGTTGTGGTTTTATGGAATAATTTTGCGCAGCAAAACCATAAAACCGCGACTTAAAAACTGTCCAGCACACAAAGTGTGCGTGCTGCAACGACTTGTTAAGTAAACGTTAATTGGCACAATGTTGGCTAAAGCACCTCAATTGGTTTTGATTTTCTTAAAAACTAAAAAAAATACACATGGCATTAGCAAAACAAGAGGTGCGTAGGCAACAAACAACATACGTAATTGATCAACTTTGACAATTATTGTCATGAATGCTTCGGGATCAATTGATGGTTTAGACAATAAACTAAAAAATACAACAGAACCTAAAATGAGGAAATGAAATGTACAAATTAACTTACCCACAATTATTCCAGCTTTAATTTCTTTAAAAACCAATGCGGCTAATAATGAATAAATCATGCACACAACCAGAAGTAATTTCTCATAAAATAAGCCAGCCAATAGTGATTCAATGGCGAGAAACACTAAAAGCGAGCTAGCGATTTTATGTACCGAATTATTCATTTCGCTACCATTTACTTAACGCCGAGTTCAGCGGCAGTTTTTAAGTTGTGGTTTTATGGAACATTTTTGCGCAGCAAAACCATAAAACTGCGACTTAAAAACTGTCCAGCGCAGGCACGAAGTGCCGGAGCGGTGCTGCAACGACTTGTTAAGCATATAAAGTACGCCCAATTCTCTAGCAAAATAATAAGATTTGCTACGCATAATTGCGCTCATATTTATTCCTCTTACTTGTTCCAAGCTGAGAACTGGAACATGAAATGAGCAAATAAAACAAAGCATTGGCGTAAATGGAATTATAAACTCACCTTCTGGATTATCGGAAACAATAAACTCAAGCGATTTGCTTTCCGCAATGTACCATTTTAGATTTGAATTCCGCAAAATAAAGGAATCAATTGCCATTTGCATTGTGATTCCACGTTTAAAACGCATAGGGACAACACCACCTTCTTCTACATATATCACGTGCTTTAGTTCCAAATTTAATTTTTGCTCATCAGTTAGGATATCACCAGTAACGCCAATCAAATTCCCTGACATAGACTCATCGTAATTTTCGATTGATGAACGAAAGCACCATAGAGCATAAAACTCAGAAATAATTTCACAGTCTTTGTTTGAGAGAATACGGCAACCAGAACTTAAAACTCTTTCAACCAGAGACTGATAATTGTCTTCAATATTTTTTCCATAACCTTGCTCTGCTCTCTGGTCCCAAAGACGATGCACACAAAACATTTTGTTTCGAGGATTTGCAGGGAATGTACTGTTTTCCCGAATTCGATGAGCTTGTACCATACCTTTTAAATTGCAGAATCTTTCGATTGATTTGCTTGGTAGCACATGCTGATTTTTAACTAATTCGTGGCTCAACATTTCTCCGAGTGCTTAACGCCAAGCTAAGCGGCAGTTTTTAAGCTGCGGTTTTGTGGATACTTTTGCGCAGCAAAACCACAAAACTGCGACTTAAAAACTGTCCAGCCACGAAGTGGCGATGCTTGAGCGATTTGTTAGGCTTTTTGTATTAATTACTATACAAGCCGAAGCCAACCTATTTTTTATCTTGGACTTTTATACTAATTAAGTACGCAATAATAGAAACAAGCAACCCCAACACAGCACCCGGAACAACGAATACAAACTCCCAAACTTTGAACTCTGCATTACTTGGCTGATTTAATAATGGAAACCAGTAAAAAATGTAGGACAAATATATTGGAGCCAGTATTAGTATTACATGACGTAAATTTACCACACCAATTTCCGTGTAAAAAACTGAGGATATAGCACAAATAAAACTTATGAAAAACATTGAAATAGCAAATGAATTAAAGGCAGAAATGCTAGAAAATATAACCGCGGAGATTAACTGGATAAAGATGATTATAAATGCCTTTTTCACGTAACGTTCACCTCAGGACAATTCTCTCTAAAAGCCTAGCCTAACGCCGAGTTCAGCGGCAATTTTTAAGTTGTGGTTTTATGGAATAATTTTGCGCAGCAAAACCATAAAACCGCGACTTAAAAACTGTCCAACGTAGGCGCGAAGCGCCGAAGTGATGCTGGAACGACTTGTTATGCTTGGCTACCAAATAGCATGATTCCTGCTCCAAGCAACTGAAGGAAAAATGGATTTTTAGCAACATTCCAATTCAAAATTAAGAAAAGCAGGGACAATGGCGCAATAATAATGCAGCCAATTCCCCACAAAATGCTTGTTTTAAATGCGGCAATCAGAGTTCCCAGACCACCCACAACAAAAATAAGGAGACCAAGATAAACTAAAGCATTCATTTATTACTCCATTTTTAAAACATAATTCTACTTATACTTATGGAAATAGATTTCTCTTACGTTTTTTGAACTCTTCTGGTGAGATTTTCCCTGTGTCTCTGAGAGACTTGAGCTGCTCCCACTCTGCCTTTATTTCTTGTTTCTCTATATGTGCCCAATCCCAAGGCGATGCACCAGAAGCGGCTGCATCAGTTATTTCCTCCGAACTGTAGCCTTCATCTTTCATTTCATGAAGAAAGTCCCAATCACTCATATTTTTCTCCTGCATAACGCCGAGCTAAGCGGCAGTTTTTAAGTTGCGGTTTTGTGGAAGCCTTTTGCGCAGCAAAACCACAAAACTGCGACTTAAAAACTGTCCAGCACACGAAGTGTGCGGTGCTTGAGCGATTTGTTAGGTATTTGCTTTTACTTCACAAATAACTGATTAAGAAAAGCTTTAAAAATACATGAAGGGAGTAAAAAATTATAAGCCAGTTTTAATAAATTACTATTTAGGTGGCATAAAATCTGACGACTCACAACGGGTATACCCAATCAGGCGCAAATATTCTGGACTCTCAGGTTCCTTACAGGTTAGGAACTGCTCGTCAATATTCCAACCCCATGGAAAGCTAGCCATAACCTCCGCAGTTACACCAGACATATTTTCTATTTCGATTTCATGTTGGTTCCCGTCAAAATGTACCCGAAATAGAACGAACTGTTTCTCAGGTTTAACATCAAAGGAAACCGCCCTAATCGATTTTGTAATCACACCTAACAGAGCAATCTGTGTTTTTACTCTAAGTTCAACATCGTATTCAGTTTGCATGTCATACCTAACGCCGAGCTAAGCGGCAGTTTTTAAGTTGTAGTTTTGTGGAATACTTTTGCGCAGCAAAACCACAAAACTGCGACTTAAAAACTGTCCAAGGAGCGTAGCGACTGGTGCTTGAGCGACTTGTTATGCACTTTGCTTTTTGGGCACAATTCTATAACCAATAGCAAGGCCAGTGATAAAGCCTACAACATGGCCTGGCGTTGGATAATGTATAGACTTAAAGTCTAAAAATAAAGATACGCTTAGAGCGATTAGAACAACAAAATTTAACCATTTTGGATGTTGGCATTCCCTATAAATAACAATACAGCCCACGGCAACAAAACCCAATACAGCCTGTGAGGCACCAGTGCCAACCTCATAAGGAATTTGACCAAAATACACACTAGCCAATAACCCAAAAGAACCACATACAAACCACAACAATAGAATTTTTGCCTTTCCAATAATTGGTTCAAGCGAAATACCTAATAAAGCTAAACAGAGAACATTAAACAGCATGTGAACCTGCTTGACGTGAACAAGTTGTGCTGTAGCCAAACGCCAAATTTCACCATTTAATAAATGATTAAAATCTAAGCCGCCATATTCTCTAAGTTCCTTTATTGAAACCGTACTCAAGATGTTTCCATGCAAATAAAATGCGAGCGAAATGGAAACTAAAAATGTAAGTAAGGAAAGGCAAGCGGTACTTAATGGAAAAACGGATTTCATTAAATAGTAACTCTTCGATTGCATAACGCCGAGCTAAGCGGCAGTTTTTAAGTTGCGGTTTTGTGGAATGCTTTTGCGTAGCAAAACCACAAAGCTGCGACTTAAAAACTGTCCAGCGCACGAAGTGCGCGATGCTTCAGCGACTTGTTAAGTGACGCTCTGAGAGTTAAAGCTAGCAAGTTATTTTTAAGCAAACAAAACGTTTTACAAAAATAGAATTAATTACTAAGTAAAACCTTAACCCCTAACTGGAACTTTTTAATACTTTTTGTATGGCTAAAATTATACCATTAAAGGATTTTCAGAAGGCGCTAACTGAATAGACGATTGAAAATCATCATACGTAATCAAGAATTTCTGACCTTCTATTTCAACCTCTTGCAAACATTCATCGGTGGAGACAACTGGATTCTTTAAAACGTTTGCTTTTAGCTTTTGTGCCCAACTTTTAGAGTACTTTGAAAAATCACTCCACTCTGCACATGGCTCTAAAACTAACGCCAAACCGCCTGAAGCCATTTCAACAGTTTCAAATTTGTTCATGCGACCTCACTTAACGCCGAGTTCAGCGGCAGTTTTTAAGTTGTGATTTTGTGGAATACTTTTGCGCAGCAAAACCACAAAACCGCGACTTAAAAGCTGTCCAGCACACGAAGTGTGCGAGCTGCAACGACTTGTTAGGCACTACCGCATTTGTTTTTAACCTGCTCTTCAAGTTTTTCTATTTCTCCAGACATGCCTTGCAAATGCTTTTTACTTTTTTCTGAATCAAATTTAAATTCAGCACCAATAACACTTGTGTCAGCACCTTGAGATATTAAGTATTCAGCTAATTCTGCATGCCCAAAGTCTAATGCCATATTTAGTGGCGCCAAGGAGCCTTCACCAAGCTGATTGATTTTAATTCCATTTTCTACTAATAGCTTAGCCGCTTCTAAATCTCCCCAAACACAAACACAATGAAGTGCGTTGTCACCTAACGCATTTGTCTCATTTATGGATTTAAATTCAATACCATAAAAATCAGGAACACTTGCAACCTTTTCTAGAAGTTCAATCAATTCTTTATTCATTGCTTTGCCTAACAGTTTATTAAACAGCCCAAACAACATATTTACAAAAAAATCCACTTTACCCCATATAAAAACAATTTATTTATCAATAAGCTAGACCTAGCGTAGAAATAAATTAGTTAATATAACGTTCAATATATTCGGAAATACACAGTCTACCGACTTCTAAATTTAAGCTTTAGTTGTGGAAACAATTAGTGTTTTCCTATCGATTGAGTCGAATGTTTACATTTGAAACCTTCTCACTTTTCGCCAAATCGCTGATCGCACCTAGAGTTATTCCGCTCGCGCAATCGTAACAAATTATCCGCCCTCCTAATTTATATCGAACAAAAATCAAACAAAATGCTTGACACAAGATTACTGTGCGGCGCATAGTAATAAAACACTGTGCAGCACACAGTGTTTGTCGCACAGTATGTGTCGACTCATTTATGGAGGGGGCCATGTCCGAAGAACATTTAGAGAAATTACGGCAAGAGTTGCGTCGCGGGGTATTGGTATTAGCCGTACTCGGTTCGCTCAAACAGCCACATTACGGCTATTCATTGCGCAAACAGCTTCAGGAAGCCGGCATTGATATTGATGAAGGCACGCTTTACCCGCTTGTTCGCCGCTTGGCTGACCAGGGCTTGCTTGATAGCGAATGGCATCAGGGCGATGGCCGTGAGCGCCGTTATTACCAACTGTCCCTCATCGGGACGAGCTTGCTCGCGAGCTTGAGCAGCGAATGGCAAGCCTTGAACACGAACATCGCCAAACTTTTGGAGGCCTAAGATGAACCTTATAGACCGCTACATCAGCGCCGTTGCGCAACAATTACCGGCCAGCCGCCGCGATGATATAACCCGCGAATTGAAAGCCAATATCCTCGACCGACTGGAAAGCTTCGCAGAGGAACATGGCCGCCCTATAACACCGGCTGACGAATCTGCCGTGTTGCGCGAGCTTGGCCATCCGCGCCAGGTTGCCGCCAGCTTCCTGCCCCAACGTCATCTGGTGAGTCCGGCCTGGTTCCCATTCTTTACCCAATGTTTGGCCGTCGGTTTGCTGATTGTCTTTGTCATCCAGATATTAGCGGCTGGCCTGACACTCATGAGCGGCGGCAACATCAGCATTGGCGGGCTTCTGGGCGGTTGGATACACGGTTCATTGATCATGTTCGCCTGCGTGACTGGCGTATTTTGTGTGCTGAGCAACCTGTCGGCCACACAAAACCTCTCGCCCTACTGCCACTGGCGCCCTGAAGATTTACCGCCCGTAAAACAACCCTGGCAACGCATCAGCCTGTTCGACTCCAGCATGCAGCTCGTCGGCAACCTGTTTTTCCTGGTGGCGATGCAATATTTCTTTTGGGTTGAGCGTGCGACCATGCCAGCCGCTCCCCTCACGGTTGGAGTGGGCTTGAAGTCCTGGTTGATGTATTTGAGCGCGACCGCGGTTATTGCCGCAGGAATTAACCTCTGGAACCTGCGTCACGCTTACTGGACGACCACCAAACTCGGCCTGTCCATCGCGCTGCGCGTTATCCTGGGCATCATCTTTATCCTTATAGCGCAAACGCCCGATAAACTGGCTGTGATTGGCGAAAGCCAACTCGCAAACTATATGGGCATCCTCAATACCCTGGCATTCTGGATTTGCATTGGCGCCACCGGTGTTAACTTCTTTGAAGCCAGCCGGAGCGCCTATCGCTTAATCCTTACCAAAAAACTCGAACGCGATTGATAGACCTCTTCCTGCAGGCTTATGGCAGCTGAACCATTATTTACATAAGCCTGCGGCATTATTTCTTCCGCCAGCCCCACCGCATTCCAAATTTTTTTCATCAAAAAAAGATTTCACCACTTGATAAGCTGGGTAAAGCACAGATTACTGACATCCACTGACACAAGCTTCACGTATAATCCGACCCTTTGGCCAATTCACCCATGAGAAGAGTAGATGGATAAGATTATTGTTCGCGGCGCCCGCACCCATAATTTGAAAAATATCGACCTGGATATTCCACGCGATAAGCTCGTGGTTATCACCGGCCCGTCCGGCTCCGGTAAATCATCACTCGCTTTTGATACGCTTTATGCAGAAGGCCAACGTCGCTACGTGGAATCTCTTTCCACTTACGCGCGCCAATTTTTATCGATGATGGAAAAACCCGAGCTTGATCATATTGAAGGCTTGAGCCCGGCGATTTCTATTGAACAAAAATCCACATCACACAACCCGCGCTCCACCGTGGGCACCATCACCGAAATTTACGATTATTTGCGCTTGCTCTACGCACGTGTGGGCGAAGCTCGCTGTCCTGATCACGGCGTACCTTTAGCAGCGCAAACCGTCAGCGAAATGGTGGACACCGTTGTTGCTATGCCGGAAGGCAGCAAATTAATGTTACTCGCGCCGGTTATTCGCGACCGCAAAGGCGAACATCTGCATGTGTTCGAACAATTAAAACGTGATGGTTTTATTCGCGCGCGCATCGACGGCATTCTCTGCGATCTTGACGACACACCTACGCTCGACAAGAAAAAGAAACACACAGTTGAAGTAGTTATCGACCGCTTCAAAGTGCGCGATGATATTAAATTGCGCCTCGCGGAATCGTTTGAGACCGCGCTCAAATTATCGGAAGGCATCGCCATCATCAGCGACATGGATGAGAAATTACCAGATCGTCTTTTCTCTTCAAAACATTCTTGCCCCATTTGCGATTACAGCCTTACCGAGCTTGAACCGCGTCTTTTTTCTTTCAATAATCCTGCCGGTGCCTGCCCCTGTTGCGATGGCTTGGGTGTAAAACAATTTTTCGATGAAGACAAAGTTATCCAGGACCCGAAACTGAGTTTATCCGAAGGTGCCATTCGCGGCTGGGACAAACGCAACGTTTATTATTTCCACATGCTTGCATCACTCGCCAAACATTACGGCTTTGACGTAAATACACCCTGGAACAAATTGAGAGCCAAACAACGCGAAGCGGTGTTGTACGGTTCAGGCGAAACAGTCATTGCATTTAATTACGTAAATGATCGCGGCGATGTTTATAAGCGCAGCCACGCATTTGAAGGCGTGTTGCCGAACATGGAGCGTCGCTACCACGACACAGAATCCAATTCAGTGCGCGAAGATTTAACGCGCTTTCTCTCTACGCAAGATTGTCCCGAATGCAAAGGTGCCCGTTTGCGTTTAGAAGCGCGCAATGTATTTATCGACGAAAAAACGCTGCCGGAAATCACCACATTACCGGTGTCAGATGCTTACGAATATTACATGCAACTGAATTTCACTGGCCGCAAAGCGGGCATCGCAGACAAAGTGTTAAAAGAATTGCGCGACCGCTTCCGCTTTTTGGTGGATGTTGGTTTGAATTATTTAACATTGAATCGCAGCGCAGAAACTTTATCAGGCGGTGAAGCACAACGCATTCGTCTTGCAAGCCAAATCGGCGCGGGACTTGTAGGCGTTATGTATATTCTCGACGAACCTTCAATTGGTTTACATCAACGAGACAACACACGTTTGTTAAAAACACTTACGCATTTGCGCGATATCGGCAACAGCGTCATTGTGGTTGAACACGATGAAGATGCAATTCGCCTCGCCGATCACATAATCGATATCGGCCCAGGCGCGGGTGTACATGGCGGCCAAGTGATTGCGCAAGGGAATATCAAAGCGATTCTCGCCAATAAAGATTCAATCACTGGACAGTATTTAAGTGGCGCGCGCGCGATTGCTGTGCCTGCAAAACGCAACCCGGTAAATCCAAAACAAATGTTGCGTTTGATAGGAGCCAAAGGCAACAACCTACAAAATGTTACGCTGGAAATTCCTTTTGGGTTAATGACCTGTATAACCGGCGTTTCGGGCTCCGGAAAATCCACATTAATTAATGCAACATTACATCCACTTGCCGCAACCGCATTAAACGGTGCAAGCACACTTACACCCGCCGCACACGATAAAGTTGAAGGTATGGATTTATTCGACAAATGTGTCGATATCGATCAATCACCCATTGGCCGCACACCGCGCTCGAACCCGGCAACCTACACCGGAATTTTTACACCCGTGCGCGATTTATTTGCAGGCACACAAGAAGCACGCTCACGCGGATATCAACCAGGACGCTTCAGCTTTAACGTAAAAGGCGGACGCTGCGAAGCCTGCGAAGGCGATGGCGTAACAAAAGTTGAAATGCACTTCTTGCCCGACGTTTATGTTCCCTGCGATGTCTGCAAAGGCAAACGCTATAACCGCGAAACCCTGGACATAAAATACAAAGGCAAAAATATTCACGAAGTGTTGGAAATGACCGTGGAAGATGCTCGCGAATTTTTCGACGCGATTCCATCCATCGCCAATAAATTACAAACGCTGATTGATGTAGGTTTGACGTATATTTGTTTGGGGCAAGCCGCAACAACTTTATCGGGCGGTGAAGCACAACGGGTAAAACTCGCAAAAGAATTATCCAAACGCGACACAGGAAAAACGCTGTATATTTTGGATGAACCCACTACCGGCTTACATTTCTACGACATCCAACAACTGTTAAATGTATTGCATCGCTTGCGCGATCACGGCAACACCGTTGTAGTGATTGAACACAACCTTGATGTTATTAAAACCGCAGACTGGATTGTGGATTTGGGTCCCGAAGGCGGCAGCGGCGGCGGACAAATTATTGCAACGGGAACTCCGGAAGAAGTCGCTGAAATTCCCCATTCTTACACAGGCCAATTCCTTGCACCCATGCTGAAGAAAAAATCGGTAGCGAAAAGTAAATCCGCAAAAAAATAATAACGCTATCCCTCCATATCTATCCTTATTTTCTATTGCACTCGCTCCCAAGCTCCGGCTTGGGAGCTTTTATTAAATTTCATCCAATACTCCATCCTGCACCTCAAAAATGAATATTGAATTGTTCAATTTTTTTCATCCCAAAAGCTTCCGTTAAAGCGACCTCCGCAGCACATAATTAAAAGCTCTCTTTTAGCATGGATTCCTTAAGGCATGACAAGCGACCAGAATTTTTCATTGCTGAATTGGGCGACTATAATAGTACACATAACGTACAATCCCAATTTCTGCTACAAGCAAGAAATGCCAGGAGAGCGCACATGATGTTCCAAGTCGTCCACACCATTGGTTCTACGGTCTATTTTCTGTTTTTCATCCTTTTTGCCTGCGCCTGCCTGGTCCCTCGCGCCAATCCGGGAGCAGGATGGTGGGCCTCCGCCATACTTTGTGCCTTGCTGTCACGATTGAGCTATTTTGTTCTCCATCAGGAACAGGACATGGCAGCGGCCATGGCGGTTTATTCCTCGATCAATATTTTAGAAAAATTATTCTTAGCCATAGGTATGATAGGTTTTATCAAACAGGATGCTTATTTATATCGGCTTGGTTTTGCTACAGTCATTGCCGAACTCTGGGTTTTGGTCACCTATTTATTCGATGCGAATAGTTGGGTTTATTGGCTAGGATTAACGATCTACAACGCAATTGTTTTGCTAGGTGTGGGATTACTTGCGCTCAACCATCATCGGAAAACGCCCCATCACCTCACGCTAATTAGCGCTCTTACCTGCTTCGCACTGGTTGCGCATTGGCTGATAACATTTGTTTTATTACGCCTTATTCCGAGCTGGGAAGTACCGGCGTTCTTAATTGGTACCACGTTAGTGTTGACGCTGTATTTATCTCTAATATCGGGAATTTTAATGCAGCTATACCATCGGTTGATCGAAGCAGAATCCAAGGCTCTGGATCTGGCCTATCAGGATCAATTGACTGGCCTGAATAATATGCGTTATGTGGATGCATTGTTTGACAAGGCACTCATGCTCGCCACCCGCCCCCATCAACTTTTAGCGGTAATTTATATTGACCTTGATAATTTCAAGCCAATCAACGATAACGCCGGACACAGTGCAGGAGATAAAACGCTACAAATCATCGCTAAAAAAATAAAAGAAAACACTCGCAGTACAGATATATGTGCCCGGGTAGGTGGTGACGAATTTGTTGTTGTAGCCACCAACATTGAAAATGAAGAACAGGTTCAGTTGGTTACCCAAAAACTGCTTGGAAAATTAACGGAACCAATAGAAATCGAAGGAAAACTTTACTCATTGGGAGCAAGTATTGGTATTAGTTTATATCCTTCAGACGGGAAAAATCTTACACAGTTAATCGAAAATGCCGACAAAGCTATGTATGAAATAAAACACCATGGAAAAAGCGGATACCAATTTTTTAACCGATTAACGGCGTAAGCAAATAATTCGATTTATACTTTTTTAAAACAAATCGAATTCAAGGAGCTTGTTGATACTTGAACAAAATTTTTTGCTGTAATACCTATAACAAGAAAAATAACAGATCCAAATTTGTAAGAAATAATTTTACTTTTTGTTCAAAAATTTCGTTTGTTTGCTGCGATTAATACACACATGCCTGTCTGATTCACACATGAAATTTTATCAAAAAAAAACCAAGCATAAGCTTGGTTTTTTTACCGAATTATAAAAACTTATTCGGCATCTACCTCAACTGCTTTAGCAGCAACTGGACGACCAACAAGCTCAACATAAGCCATTGGCGCTTTATCGCCAGCACGGAAACCGCACTTCAACACGCGCAAGTAACCACCTGGACGAGTGTTGTAACGTGGACCTAATTCGCTGAACAACTTACCTACGGCTTCTTTGCTGTTCAAACGAGCAAAAGCAAGACGACGGTTAGCAACGCTGTCCACTTTAGCCAAAGTAATCAAAGGCTCTGCAAAACGACGCAATTCTTTTGCTTTTGGCAAAGTAGTTTTAATTAATTCGTGCTCAACCAAAGAAATAACCATGTTACGGAACATAGCTTTACGGTGAGAAGAATTACGACCTAATTGACGACCACTTAATTGATGACGCATGATAAATTTCCTTCAAAAAGGATTGCTAAAAGCAATCTCGTTAATCACCCGCACCGAAGTGAGTTGACGGGCGAACTAATAAAAAAAATAAAGCGGGTATTGCCCAGGCAATATCCGCTTTACTCTTTCGGTTTCTTAGTCGTTACGAAGACTAGCGGGAGGCCAATTTTCTAAACGCATACCAAGCGACAAACCGCGTGAAGCGAGAACGTCTTTGATTTCGGTAAGTGATTTTTTACCAAGGTTTGGCGTCTTCAACAATTCAACTTCAGTGCGTTGAATCAAGTCGCCAATGTAGTAAATATTTTCCGCTTTCAAGCAGTTTGCTGAACGTACGGTAAGCTCCAAATCATCCACTGGACGCAAGAGAACAGGATCAATCGCCTCTTCTTTTTGCTCAGGAGCAGATTGTTTTTCACCTTCCAGGTCAACAAACACAGCAAGTTGTTGCTGCAGAATGGTAGCTGCACGACGGATTGCTTCTTCCGGATCAATAGTACCGTTTGTCTCAAGATCGAGAACAAGCTTATCTAGGTCAGTACGTTGTTCAACACGTGCGTTTTCCACGCTGTATGCCAAACGTTTTACCGGACTGAAAGAAGCGTCGAGTTGCAAGCGACCAATTGCACGACTTTCATCATCATCTTTACGACGAGAATCGGCTGGCTGGTAACCGCGACCACGAGCTACGGTCAAGCGCATTTTCAATTCGGTATTGCCAGTGATATTCGCAATCACGTGATCTGGATTTTTAATTTCCACGTCGTGATCGAGTTGAATATCAGCAGCAGTAACAACGCCTGGCCCTTTTTTGTTCAAGGTAAGAACAGTTTGATCCTTACCGTGCATAACAATGGCAACACCTTTGAGATTCAACAAAATCTCGATAACGTCCTCGCGAACGCCTTCGATGTCACTGTACTCGTGCAACACACCTTCGATTTCGGCTTCAACAATGGCACAACCGGCCATTGAAGAAAGCAAAATACGACGCAAGGCATTGCCGAGTGTATGTCCAAAACCACGCTCCAAAGGCTCCAATACCACGCGTGCGTGAGTTGGGCTGCTTTCCGAAACGTCGATGTGACGAGGAGTTAAAAATTCGTTTACTGCTGTCTGCATATCCACACCTGTTAGCGGTTCTAGTAGCGGTTCTAGTAACGATCCTAGATAGTACCGAGATGTTGTTAGTATCGGGATTTCCCCGATACTTACTCAGAGATCCTTACTTAGAGTAAAGCTCTACGATGAGGTTCTCGTTGATATCAGCTGGCAAATCGCTGCGATCAGGAACGCGTTTGAATACGCCTTCTTTCTTCTCAGCATTAACATCAACCCACTCTACATTGCTGCGTTGACCAGCAAGGTTAATAGCGTTTTGGATGCGCAATTGCTTTTTAGCTTTTTCGCGAACTGCAACTACGTCACCGGCAGCAACCTGGTAAGAAGCGATATTAACGGTTTTGCCGTTTACGCTAATTGCCTTGTGCGATACCAATTGACGTGACTCAGAGCGAGTTGAGCCGAAGCCCATACGATAAACAACGTTATCCAAGCGAGATTCGAGCAGCTTCAACAAGTTCTCACCGCTAGCGCCTTTACGACGTGCAGCTTCTTTGTAGTAACCACGGAATTGCTTTTCAAGAATGCCGTAAATACGACGAACTTTTTGCTTTTCACGCAACTGAACACCGTAGTCGGACAAACGACCACGACGTTGACCGTGTTGGCCTGGTGCAGTTTCTAATTTACATTTTGAATCTAACGCGCGCGCACCACTTTTCAGGAAAAGGTCAGTGCCTTCACGACGAGAGAGTTTACAGGTAGGTCCAATATAACGAGCCATTATCTATTCTCCCCTTACACGCGACGTTTTTTCGGCGGACGGCAGCCGTTGTGAGGAATCGGCGTAACGTCAGTGATGTTGGTAATTTTGTAGCCAACATTATTCAGCGCGCGTACGGCTGATTCACGACCTGGGCCTGGACCTTTAACTTCGACGTCAAGATTTTTCAAACCGTATTCTTTTGCAGCTTCACCAGCACGCTCAGCAGCAACCTGCGCAGCGAATGGTGTAGATTTACGTGAACCACGGAAACCAGAACCACCTGAAGTAGCCCAGCTAAGAGCATTACCTTGACGATCAGTGATAGTCACGATGGTGTTGTTAAAAGAAGCGTGGATATGGGCAACGCCGTCCACTACTGTCTTTTTAACTTTCTTTTTGGTCGCGGTTTTATTACTTGGCTTAGCCATAGCAATTTCTTCCTACTAATTTGTTACCGTAAGTGAATGAAGTTAAGCCTAAGAATTACTTCTTAATTGGCTTACGTGGGCCTTTACGAGTGCGAGCGTTTGTCTTAGTACGCTGACCACGCAATGGCAAGCTACGACGGTGACGCAAGCCACGGTAGCAACCCAAATCCATCAAACGCTTGATATTCATAGATATAACACGGCGCAAGTCACCTTCTACGGTGCGCTTGGCAACCTCAGTACGGATCGACTCCAACTGCTCTTCTGACAAAGAACCAATTTTGGTTTCTTCAGAGATACCAGTGGCAGCACAGATCTGCTTAGCTGTGGTACGACCAATCCCATAAACATAAGTCAACGAGATAACGGCGTGTTTGTTATCTGGTATGTTTACACCAGCAATACGAGCCATTCAAATTACTCCAATAACACATAAATGTAGCGTTGACAGTATTAACCGCCATCATCGCTGCTCAAAAAGGCGCGCAGGATAGCGAGAAATACAGCACAAAGCAATAGCTAGACAATTTCTTATCTAACGACAGTCAACGCCCCCTATTGGCAATGCTTATTTGTTACTTAGAAAACAAGAGGCAGGCGTTCACGCTGTGAGCACCTGCCTCAATGTTTTGAAGCGACAAATTAATTAAGCATTAACCCTGACGCTGCTTATGGCGTGGCTCAACGGCGCAGATAACGCGAAGAACACCGTTGCGACGAACCATTTTGCAATTGCGGCAAATCTTTTTAACAGAAGCACGAACTTTCATTATTCAACCTCAAAATCCAGGATTAACGAGCGTTTCCGCTACCGTAACCTTTTAAGTTTGACTTCTTCATCAATGATTCATATTGATGAGACATCAAGTGAGCCTGTACCTGAGACATAAAGTCCATAACCACAACCACTACGATCAGTAATGAAGTACCACCCAAATAGAAAGGTACTTTTGCGGCTACTTGCAAGAACTGAGGTAACAAGCAAACTGCTGACATATAGATAGCGCCAATCACCGTTAAGCGAGTCAACACACTATCGATATATTTTGCGGAATGCTCACCAGGACGAATCCCTGGAATGTAAGCACCCGATTTTTTCAAGTTATCTGCCACTTCTTTCGGGTTGAACATCAACGCGGTATAGAAGAAACAGAAGAACGAAATAAAACCAACAAACATCAAGATATAAAGCGGTTGGCCTGGACTAATGGCTAATGCGAAGTCTTGTAAAAATGCTTTAACAGGACCCTCACCTTGACCAAACCACTGTGCAATAGACGCTGGGAACAACAGAATACTGCTTGCAAAAATTGCTGGAATTACACCAGACATGTTGATCTTCAATGGCAAATGACTTGATTGCGCTTGACGACCAGGCTGTCTTTTTGCGTAGTTAACAGTAATTCTGCGCTGACCACGCTCAATACGTACAACCAACCAAACTACAGCAACTGCAATAACAGCAACAAACAATAAGGCCAAGTAGTTCACGTCGCCTTGGCGTGCACTTTCCAATGAATGGATGATTGCACGAGGCAAACCAGCAACAATACCGGCGAAAATCAACATGGATATACCATTGCCAATACCGCGCTCAGTAACTTGCTCACCCAACCACATCATGAACACCGCACCAGTCACCAAAGACACCACGGTCGTGAAGTAATAGGAGAAGGTTGGCTCACCACCATATGCATAGTTAGAAAAGCTGCCTGCCATTGCCAAAGCTTGTACAGTAGCCAACACAACTGTGAAATAACGTGTGTATTGGTTGATCTTTCTACGTCCGGCGTCGCCTTCTTTCTTCAACTGCTCAAGTGACGGCGTTACCGAACTCAAGAGCTGCATGATGATGGATGCCGAAATGTAAGGCATGATGCCCAGGGCTAAAATACTCATCCGCTCAAGCGCACCCCCCGAGAACATGTTGAACATGCCAAGGATTGTGTCTTTGTTTTGGTTAAACAGATTCGCGATTCGTTCCGGATCTAAACTCGGAATAGGCACATGAGTACCAATTCGGTAGACCAGAATAGCCAAAAAGAGAAAACGAAGGCGAGCCCAAAGCTCGCCTAAACCTTTTTGATTCGCTAACGGCATATTGTTGGTGATAGCCATGCGTCTCTTACTCTTCTACAGTACCGCCAGCAGCTTCAATAGCAGCCTTAGCACCTTTGGTTACGGCCAAACCTTTAACAGTCACAGCCTTTTTCAACTCACCAGAAGCAAAAATCTTAGCGCGCTTGATAACGGAGCTAATCAAGTCTGCTTGCTTGAGAGTTTCCAAATCTACTACGGAGCCCTCTACCAGATTCAGTTCAGACAAACGAATCTCGGCAGTAACACGGCCAATACGAGAAGAGAAACCATATTTTGGCAAACGGATTTGCAAAGGCATTTGACCGCCTTCGAAACCTGGACGCACAGAACCGCCTGAACGTGATTTCAAACCTTTGTGACCACGGCCAGCAGTCTTACCAAGACCACTACCGATACCGCGACCAACACGTTTTGCAGCTTTAATTCGACCCGGTGCAGGGCTAAGTGTATTCAGACGCATCTTACTCTCCCTCTACCTTGACCAAATAGTTTACTTTATTGATCATGCCGCGTACTGAAGGGGTATCTTCCACTTCAACGGTATGACGAATGCGACGCAAGCCCAAGCCCGCTACGCATGCTTTGTGACTTGCCAAGCGATGAGCAGTGCTTTTCACCTGGGTCACTTTAATCATTTTCTTAGACATGGTTTATCCACCGTCGTAAATCGAAAATTCGATTAGTTCAGAATTTGTTCAACACTTTTGCCGCGCTTGGCTGCAACAGCTTCTGGAGAAGTCATTGCTTTAAGGGCATTAAAGGTTGCACGAACAACGTTTACCGGATTGGTAGAGCCGTAGCACTTAGCCAATACGTTCTGAACGCCTGCAATCTCAAGCACGGAACGCATTGCACCGCCAGCGATTACACCAGTACCTTGAGAGGCTGGCTGCATGTACACTTTTGACGCTCCGTGAACACCTTTAATAGCGTATTGCAGAGTATCACCGTTCAGATCAACATTGATCATGTTACGACGTGCTGCTTCCATTGCTTTCTGGATTGCGATGGGCACTTCACGCGCTTTACCACGGCCGAAACCTACCTTGCCATTACCGTCGCCAACAACTGTCAACGCGGTAAATTGGAAGATACGACCACCTTTTACAGTTTTAGCAACACGGTTGACTTGAACTAACTTCTCTTGCAAGCCTTCGTTGTTGCTATCTTCTTCTTTCTTCGAGTAAGCCATATCTTAACCTTTAGAATTCCAAACCACCTTCACGGGCAGCATCAGCCAAGGCCTTAACACGACCGTGGTATTTGAAACCGCTACGATCGAAAGCAACTTGTGTGATACCCGCAGCTTTTGCACGCTCAGCAACCAGTAAACCAACTGCTTTTGCGGCATCAGCATTGCCAGTTTTGCCACTGCGTAAATCTTTATCAAGAGTAGAAGCGCTAGCTAATACTTTTGAGCCATCACCGGCAATAACTTGCGCGTAGATGTGGCGTGGGGTGCGATGGATAGTCAAACGAGTGGTACCCAATTCGCGAATCTTTGCTCGGGCACGGCGCGCACGGCGAAGACGAGATAATTTCTTTTCGCTCATAACCTAGCCCTTACTTCTTCTTAGCTTCTTTACGCAGTACTACTTCGTCCGAATAACGCACACCTTTACCTTTATAAGGCTCTGGTTCACGGTATGAACGAATTTCAGAAGCTACTTGACCAAGCAATTGCTTGTCGCTGCTTCTTAGTACAATTTCGGTCTGGCTTGGGGTTTCAACCGTTACGCCTGCAGGCAGGACATAATTTACCGGATGAGAGAGACCCAAAGACAGGTTTACAGTATTGCCTTCTGCTTTAACACGGTAACCAACGCCAACCAAGGTAAGTTTCTTCTCAAAACCCTGGCTAACACCTTTAACCATGTTATTAACTAGCGCACGGGTAGTGCCTGCTAGTGCATCTGACTGCTTGGCACCGTCGCGTGGAGCAAAAGTCAGCACGTTGTTTTCGTGCTTAACTTCTACGTTCGCGTGGACTTCCAGCGCCAATGTACCTTTACCGCCTTTAATTGTGAGCGATTGACCATTCAAGGTCACACTCACCGCAGCAGGTACTTCAACCGGACTTTTTGCAACTCGTGACATGACGATTTCCCATTAGAATACTGTGCAAAGAACTTCACCACCCACGCCAGCGGCACGGGCAGCACGATCAGTCATTACACCTTTACTGGTAGAAACGATAGCGATACCCAAACCAGCGCGAACAGTTGGGATAGCTTCTTTTCCAGCATAATTGCGCAGACCTGGACGGCTTACGCGGTCGATCTCGGCAATAACTGGTTTGCCTTCAAAATATTTCAATTCAACAGTCAGCTCTTGCTTAGCGCCTTCGCTTACTGAAAAACCGTTAATGTAACCTTCGTTAGAAAGTACATTAGCAACATTCACCTTCAACTTTGATGAAGGCATAGTTACAGACGCTTTACCCACTTGTTGCGCATTGCGAATGCGGGTGAGCATATCTGCCAAAGGATCTTGCATACTCATATGATTCTGCTCCTAAAATTACCAGCTTGCCTTAACAAGACCTGGAACGTCACCACGCATTGCGGCTTCGCGCAACTTGTGACGGCACAAACCAAACTTGCGGTAAACGCCGTGTGGACGACCAGTCAAGCGGCAACGATTACGCTTGCGGCTAGCACTTGCATCACGTGGCTGTTGTTGCAGCTTGATTTGCGCTTCCCAGATTTGCTCTTCAGTAGAAGAAGGGCTAACGATGGTAGCTTTCAATTCAGCGCGTTTAGCAGCGAATTTTTTTACGGTATTTGCACGCTTAACTTCACGTGCAATCATAGATTTCTTAGCCATGATTCTACCCTTAGCCTTTGAATGGGAAGTTGAAGGCTTTTAACAAAGCACGGCCTTCATCGTCGGTGCGGGCAGATGTAGTGATACAAATATCCAAACCGCGGATTTTATCAACTTTGTCGTAATCGATCTCTGGGAAGATGATTTGTTCTGTCACACCCATTGAGAAATTACCACGGCCATCAAATTGCTTTGGACTGATACCACGGAAGTCACGAATACGTGGAATAGCAATTGATACCAGACGATCCAGGAACTCATACATACGATCTTTACGCAGAGTTACTTTGCAACCGATCGGCCATTCTTCACGAATTTTGAAGCCTGCAATGGATTTGCGAGCCTTCGTGACGACTACTTTTTGACCAGCAATCTTGGTCAAATCGCCTACCGCGTTCTCAAGCACTTTCTTATCACCAACAGCTTCACCCACACCCATGTTAATGGTGATTTTGGTGATGCGTGGCACTTCCATAACATTCGCCAGACCCAATTCTGTTTTCAGCTTGGGAGCGAGTTCTTTGTTGTATAGTTCTTTAAGCCTAGCCATGTCTAATTACGCCTCTACGGCCTCGCCATTGGATTTGAAAACGCGAACTTTGTCGCCATTCTCAAGGATCTTGAATCCAACACGATCAGCCTGCTTGGTTGCTGGGTTATAAATTGCAACATTCGATGTGTGAATCGATGCTTCTTTCTCAACAATCCCGCCAGCAACGCCAGCTTGTGGATTTGGTTTTTGGTGCTTTTTGATCAAGTTAATGCCAGAAACAATAACACGGTCAGCTAACACACGAACTACTTTGCCGCGCTTACCTTTGTCACGTCCAGCGATAACAATCACTTCGTCATCACGTTTAATTTTAAGCATTTTCCTGCCCCTTTATTCTCAGGCCTGAGTACTTAGAGTACTTCAGGAGCCAAAGAAATGATTTTCATGAATTTCTCGCCACGCAACTCACGAGTTACTGGTCCGAAAATACGTGTACCAATCGGAGCATCTTGGTTGTTCAGCAGTACGGCAGCATTATCGTCAAACTTGATCAATGAACCGTCTTGGCGACGCACACCTTTCTTTGTGCGAACAACAACTGCCTTCATGACTTGGCCTTTTTTCACCTTACCGCGTGGAATAGCTTCCTTCACGGTAACTTTGATGATGTCACCCACTGCCGCATAGCGACGGTGAGAACCGCCAAGAACCTTGATGCACATGACACGGCGAGCACCGCTGTTGTCAGCAACATCTAAGTAGCTTTCTGTTTGAATCATCGTCCGTCTCCGAAACTTTCAATATAATCTGGAGCCGATTAGACTTCAGAAGCACGTTCTTCAATTTTAACCAAAGACCAGGTCTTGGTTTTTGATAATGGGCGCGATTCTGCAACCGTAACCACATCACCAATTTTGCACTCGTTCTTTTCGTCATGAGCGTGAAGCTTTGAAGATTTAGTGGAGTATTTTCCATAAAGCTCATGCTTAACACGACGCTCAATCAGCACAGTAATGGTTTTATCCATCTTGTCGCTAACGACCTTACCGGTCAGAGTACGAGCCAGTTTTGTTTCCTGAGTCATCGTTAGTTACCTGCCTTTTGTCTAAGCGCTGTCTTGATGCGTGCAATGTCTTTACGCACTTGCGCGAGCAAGTGAGTTTGGCTCAATTGGCCAGTAGAAGCTTGCATACGAAACTTGAACTGCTCTTTCAATTGTTCCAACAAAACGCTATTCAGCTCTTCGACGGATTTTTCGCGTAATTCTGAAGCTTTCATCACATCACCGAACGTTTAACAAATGTTGTTGTAATTGGCAGTTTTGCCGCGGCCAAAGCAAAGGCTTCACGAGCCAATTCTTCCGCTACGCCATCCATCTCATACAGAACCTTGCCAGGACGGATTTGTGCCACCCAGTACTCCACATTACCCTTACCTTTACCTTGACGAACTTCAAGAGGTTTTTCGGTAATTGGCTTATCCGGAAACACACGAATCCAGATTTTACCGCCACGCTTAACGTGACGTGTCATCGCTCTACGTGCTGCTTCAATTTGGCGAGCAGTTAAGCGACCGCGACCAGTTGCCTTCAAGCCGAAGTCACCGAAGCTCACTTTTGAGCCGCGTTGTGACAGACCGCGGTTGCGGCCTTTCATCTGCTTGCGAAACTTTGTACGCTTAGGTTGTAACATGTTGCGTACCCCTTACTTGGATTTAGCAGCTTTTTTCTTAGGTTCAGCTTCAGCAACTACATCACCGATAACTTCGCCTTTGAAAATCCAGACTTTTACACCAATGATGCCGTAAGTGGTGTGCGCTTCAGCAGTGGCGTAATCAATATCTGCACGTAATGTGTGCAGAGGAACGCGACCTTCACGATACCATTCACTACGTGCAATCTCAGCACCGCCCAAACGACCACCAACCTGGATCTTGATGCCTTCGGCACCTTGACGCATGGCGTTTTGTACCGCGCGCTTCATGGCACGACGGAACATTACACGGCGCTCTAATTGCTGGGCAACGCCCTGGGCAACTAATGCACCATCCAAGTCTGGCTTACGAATTTCTTCGATATTGATATGGACTGGAACGCCCATTTGCTTGCCTAATTCAAGGCGCAACTTATCAACATCTTCACCTTTTTTACCGATCACGATACCAGGACGCGCAGTGTGGATAGTGATGCGAGCAGTGTTAGCTGGACGCTCAATGTCTACACGGCTTACAGATGCGCTGGCCAATTTTTCTTGGATGTACTTACGTACTTTCAAGTCAACGATCAACTTATCTGCGTAATCAGTACCATCGGCATACCACACAGAGGTGTGCTTTTTGATAATTCCGAGACGAATGCCGTTCGGATGTACTTTCTGACCCATAACGCCTGCTCTCTTACTTGTCGGCTACTTTAACGGTGATGTGACAAGTGCGCTTGGTGATGCGGTCAGCGCGACCTTTAGCACGTGGACTTACGCGCTTAAGGCTTGTGCCCTCATCAACAAAAATGGTTGAAACTTTTAAAGAATCAACGTCAGCACCTTCGTTGTGTTCTGCGTTAGCAATCGCAGATTCCAGTACTTTCTTGATAATATCCGCACCCTTTTTGGTACTGAATGCAAGAGTATCAAGAGCTTGTTCAACGCCTTTACCGCGAATTTGATCAGCTACCAAACGCGCTTTTTGCGCCGACAGACGAGCACCGGTTAATTTTGCTGCTACTTCCATCGTATACCTCGATTAGCGTTTTTTCGCTTTCTTATCAGCGGCGTGGCCACGATAAGTGCGGGTTGCTGCAAATTCACCAAGCTTATGACCAACCATCTCTTCATTTACCAATACTGGTACATGTTGACGACCGTTATGCACAGCAAGGGTCAAACCAATCATTTCCGGCATGATCATAGAACGACGTGACCAAGTCTTAATTGGACGACGATCGTTAGCTGCGATCGCTGCTTCGACCTTCTTAATAAGGTGAAGATCTATAAAAGGACCTTTTTTCAGTGAACGTGGCACTGCGATTTCCTCTCTCAGCTGCTGTTAGGCGTGCGATTATTTCTTATCGCGACGACGAACAATCATCTTGTCTGTGCGCTTATTGCTGCGCGTTTTGTATCCCTTAGTAGGAACACCCCATGGTGAAACTGGGTGACGACCACCCGACGTACGCCCTTCACCACCACCCATTGGGTGATCGACAGGGTTCATCGCCACACCGCGAACGGTAGGACGAACACCACGCCAGCGAGTAGCACCAGCTTTACCCAAGGAACGCAGATTGTGTTCGCTGTTGGATACTTCACCCAACGTCGCACGACAATCACTCAACACCTTGCGCATTTCACCACTGCGTAAACGCAAGGTTGCATAAGCGCCATCACGCGCAACCAACTGAGCCGAAGCACCAGCGGAACGAGCAACCTGAGCGCCTTTGCCAGGCTTGAGTTCAACACAGTGAACAACAGAACCGAGCGGAACGTTGCGCAATGGCATGGTATTACCAGGCTTGATTGCGGCTGCATTGCCAGATTCAATTTTGTCACCTACTACCAAACCTTTAGGAGCGATAATGTAACGACGCTCACCATCGGCGTAGCAAACGAGAGCGATATACGCGGTACGATTTGGATCGTACTCAATGCGCTCTACAGTTGCTGGAATACCATCTTTGTTACGACGGAAATCGACTACACGGTAATGCTGCTTGTGACCACCACCGATATGACGGGTAGTGATACGGCCAGCATTGTTACGACCACCGGTTTTTGATTTCTTTTCAAGCAAAGGTGCATAAGGATCACCTTTGTACAAATCCGGGTTAACAATGCTAACAACGAAGCGACGACCAGGTGATGTGGGTTTACGTTTTACGATAGCCATGACCTAATCCCCTTACTCAGCCGATGCCGCGAGATCAATTTCTTGACCTTGCGCCAGACGAACGTATGCCTTTTTCCAATCGCTTCTTTTGCCAAGGCCGTAACGGGTACGCTTGGTCTTACCTTTAACATTCAACACAGAAACACTTTCTACTTTTGTGCCGAACAACGATTGAACTGCAGCTTTGATTTCAAGCTTGTTGGCATCAGGAAGAACCTTGAATACCACTTGATTTGCAGACTCGCCTGCCGCTGCTGATTTCTCAGAAACTACCGGGCCGAGAATGATTTTGTATAGACGCTCTTGGTTCATCCCAGTATCTCCTCAAATTTTTTGAGAGCTGGCACTGTCACAACAACTTTGTCGAAACCGATCAAGCTTACTGGATCAACGCCTTGCGCATCAGAAACACCAACTTTGTACAAGTTGCGTGAAGCGAGGAACAGGTTTTCGCTGATTTCTTCAGTAACGATCAATACATCAGTCAAGTTGAATTGAGCTAATTTTTGCACCAAAGCTTTGGTTTTTGGAGCCTCGATGTCGAAACTCTCAACAACAATCAAACGCTCTTGACGATTCAGCTCAGACAAAATGCATTGCAATGCTGCGCGATACATTTTTTTGTTCAGCTTTTGCTCGTGATCACGTGGTTTTGCTGCAAATGTAGCACCACCGCCACGCCAAATTGGGCTGCGAATAGTACCAGCACGTGCACGGCCAGTACCTTTTTGACGCCAAGGCTTTTTACCACCGCCAGACACTTCAGCGCGAGTTAATTGCGCCTTGGTACCTTGACGAGCACCAGCCATGTACGCAACAACGGCTTGATGAACCAAGTCTTGGTTAAACTCTCTACCGAAGGCAACCTCAGATACATTTACTGTACCTTGCGCGCCTGCGGGACTAACAATTTTTAATTCCATGGTCGATTCCCCTCGGATACTTAACCGTTAGTGCGCGCTTTAACAGCAGGACGTACAAACACGTCGCCGCCTGGAGCACCAGGAATAGCACCTTTAACCAGAAGCAGATTGCGCTCAGCATCAACGCGGACAACTTCAAGATTCTGAACGGTTACACGCTCAGCACCCAAGTGACCAGCCATTTTTTTGCCTTTGAATACGCGACCTGGAGTTTGACACTGACCGATAGAACCCAATACGCGGTGCGAACGGCTGTTACCGTGAGTCGCATCTTGCATACCGAAATTCCAGCGTTTAATACCGCCAGCGAAACCTTTACCTTTGGATGTGCCAGTTACATCAATGATTTGGCCTGCAGAGAAAGACTCAACAGTAATTGATGCACCAACTTCGAAAGCTTCTTGAGCATCGTTACGCAATTCGAACAAGTTGCGACCCGCTTCAGCATTAGCTTTAGCGAAGTGACCTGCTTCAGATTTGGTAACACGGGAGGCACGACGAGAACCCACGGTTACTTGCACAGCAGAGTAGCCATCGGTTTCGACATTCTTGACCTGAGTGATGCGGTTAGGTTCAACCTCAATCACAGTTACAGGAATGGAAACACCATCATCGGTAAAAATACGAGTCATACCGCTTTTGCGGCCGACAATACCAATCGTCATTTTACTAACCTCTATAGTGTACGGGGCTTTTACCCGCTATGGCCGCCCATTTCAGAGCGTTACACAGTTGCAAAGCACCATTGCCTTACAACTTAAACATTTACTTATTAACCGAGACTAATTTGAACCTCAACGCCTGCAGCCAAATCCAGCTTCATCAGGGCATCTACAGTTTTTTCAGTAGGCTCAACAATATCGAGCAAACGCTTGTGTGTACGTATCTCGTATTGATCACGCGCGTCTTTATTAACGTGCGGGGAAATCAATACAGTGAAGCGCTCTTTACGAGTCGGCAGCGGAATTGGGCCACGAACTTGCGCACCAGTGCGCTTTGCGGTTTCAACAATTTCCTGAGTAGAAGCATCAATCAGCTTGTGATCAAAGGCTTTCAGGCGAATTCTAATGCGTTGATTCTGCATGAACCAAACTCCAATTATTTAGCTTTAAAGAACACCCTCTAAGCGCTCAAAAGAGAGCCCCTCAAAAGGAGGCGCAATCTTAAAGACCTAGACCCGGGTTGTCAACACAATGCTGACAAAAAATAGACAATATTCAGACGATAAAAACTATCGCAAAAACATCATCTAAACCTATGCACCTTAAACAAAAAGGACGCCAGCTTGGCGCCCTTTCCAATAAGGTGTTTACAACTTACTGAACGATTTTGGCTACAACGCCAGCACCAACAGTACGACCACCTTCACGGATAGCGAAGCGCAAACCTTCTTCCATCGCAATCGGGTGAATCAAGGTCACAGACATTTGAATGTTGTCACCTGGCATAACCATTTCTACACCTTCTGGCAATTCAACAGCACCCGTCACGTCAGTGGTACGGAAGTAGAATTGTGGACGGTAGCCTTTGAAGAATGGCGTGTGACGACCACCTTCATCTTTAGACAATACGTACACTTCTGCTACGAACTTGGTGTGTGGAGTTACCGAGTTTGGCTTGCAGAGAACTTGACCACGCTGTACTTCATCACGCTTGGTACCGCGCAACAGAACACCAACGTTCTCACCTGCACGACCTTCGTCAAGCAACTTACGGAACATCTCAACACCAGTACAGGTAGTTTTTGTAGTGTCAGTGATACCAACGATCTGGATCTCTTCACCCACTTTAACCACACCACGCTCAACACGGCCAGTTACCACAGTACCGCGACCAGAAATAGAGAACACGTCTTCTACTGGCATCAGGAATGGCTGGTCGATTGCACGTACTGGCTCTGGAATGTAAGAATCCAAAGCTTCTACCAATGCTTTAACCGCTGAAGTACCAAGACCGTTTTCGTCTTCGCCGTTCAATGCCATCAAGGCAGAACCTGCAATGATTGGAGTATCATCAGCCGGGAAATCATAAGTGCTCAACAGCTCACGCAATTCCATCTCAACCAATTCCAACATTTCGTTGTATTCGTCGGTACCCACACCGCCACAGTCAGCAGCAAGCAAGTCAGCTTTGTTCAGGAATACTACGATGTAGGGAACGCCTACTTGACGAGACAAAAGGATGTGCTCACGAGTTTGTGGCATTGGGCCGTCAGTAGCACCACATACCAGGATCGCGCCGTCCATCTGCGCAGCACCGGTGATCATGTTCTTAACATAGTCGGCGTGGCCTGGGCAGTCTACGTGAGCGTAGTGACGAATAGCTGAATCGTATTCAACGTGTGATGTATTGATAGTAATACCGCGCTCACGCTCTTCCGGAGCATTATCGATACCATCATAAGCTACGAATTTACCACCCCATACTTCTGCACACACGCGAGTCAACGCTGCAGTCAGGGTTGTTTTACCGTGGTCTACGTGACCGATGGTGCCCACATTGACGTGGGGCTTGTTACGTTCAAATTTTTCTTTAGCCACTTTTCTGCTCCTCTAAAAAGATCGAAATATGAATTTTACTCAGGATCGTGACGCGATCCGTTCTTTGCAATCACTTCTTCAGCAACATTGCGAGGAGCTTCTGAATACTTCAAAAACTCCATGGTGTAGGTTGCGCGACCTTGCGTTGCCGAACGCAGAGAAGTTGCATAACCAAACATTTCCGCCAAAGGAACTTCAGCGTCAATTACTTTGCCCATCGGGCTTTCATCCATACCCAGGATTAATCCGCGACGACGATTCAAATCACCAACCACATCACCCATATTGGCTTCAGGTGTAACCACCTCAACCTTCATAATGGGCTCAAGCAACACAGTGCCGCCCTTCTGGGCCAGCTTTTTGGTTGCCATGGACGCAGCGATCTTAAACGCCATTTCGTTCGAGTCAACATCGTGGTATGAACCATCAAATACGGTAGCTTTCAAACCCAACAATGGATAGCCAGCCAAAACCCCGTTTTGCATTTGTTCGGAAATGCCTTTCTGGATAGCCGGTACGTATTCTTTTGGAACCACACCGCCCACCAATTCGTTGACGAACTCCAGGCCTTCAGCATTTTCATCCGCGCCCGGCTCGAAACGAATCCAGCAGTGGCCATATTGGCCGCGACCGCCAGACTGGCGCACGAACTTGCCTTCTATTTCACACTTGTTGCGAATCGCCTCGCGATAAGCCACCTGCGGCTTACCAATATTCGCTTCGACATTAAATTCGCGGCGCATACGGTCAACAATAATATCGAGATGCAATTCACCCATACCACCGATAATGGTTTGGCCAGTTTCTTCATCTGTTTTAACACGGAAGGATGGATCTTCCTGGGCAAGTTTACCCAGCGCAACACCCATTTTTTCCTGGTCAGCCTTGGTTTTTGGCTCTACCGCCACGTGGATCACAGGCTCCGGGAAATCCATACGCTCAAGGACAATTACGTGATTCTGATCGCATAATGTATCGCCGGTAGTACAGTCTTTGAAACCAATACCTGCCGCGATATCGCCTGCCAATACTTCTTTAATTTCATCGCGTTGGTTTGCATGCATTTGCACCATACGCCCCACACGCTCTTTCTTGCCCTTTACCGAGTTCAACACCGTATCACCTGATTGCAGGGTACCAGAGTAAACACGAAAGAAAGTTAAAGTACCCACGAACGGGTCAGTTGCGATTTTGAATGCAAGTGCCGCGAACGGTTCGTCATCGCTCGCTTTGCGAGTCGCGATGGTTTCGCCATCCTCCAACACACCTTCAATGGCTTTAACTTCGGTTGGCGCCGGCAAGTAATCCACAACAGCATCAAGCATCGCTTGCACGCCTTTGTTCTTAAAAGCAGAACCACCAATCACAGGGATAATTTCGTTGGCAAGCGTACGCGCACGAATACCTGCTTTAATTTCATCTTCGGTCAGCTCTTCGCCGCCGAGGTATTTTTCCATCAATTCTTCGCTGGATTCGGCAGCAGATTCAATCAGGAACTCGCGCATCTTCTGACATTGTTCAAGCATGTCAGCAGGAATCGGTTCGTAAGTGAACGTCATGCCCTGATCAGCTTCGCTCCAGATGATGGCGCGCATCTTGACCAAGTCAACAACGCCTTTAAATGCCTCTTCTGATCCAATGGTCATTTGCAGCGGAACCGCGTTGGCACCCAAACGAGTTTTGAGCTGCTCAACAACGCGCATGTAATCCGCACCGGTACGATCCATCTTATTCACAAATACCAAGCGAGGAACTTCGTATTTATTGGCTTGACGCCATACAGTCTCGGTTTGTGGCTGCACACCTGATGAACCGCACAGCACTACAACAGCACCATCAAGTACACGCAGTGAACGCTCTACTTCAATGGTAAAATCTACGTGGCCGGGAGTATCAATAACATTGATACGATGCTCTTCAAACTGAGCCCCCATACCTTTCCAGAAAGTGGTGATGGCTGCTGAGGTGATAGTAATTCCACGCTCTTGCTCCTGAACCATCCAGTCAGTTGTGGCCGCACCATTATGCACTTCACCGATTTTGTGAGTTAAACCGGTATAGAACAACACGCGCTCGGTAGTGGTGGTTTTACCAGCATCTACGTGAGCACAAATACCAATGTTACGGTAGCGTGATATAGGAGTCTTACGCGCCATGACTGTCTTTCCGAATACAATCTCTTTAAATTGCAGCCCTTTAAAAGAGTAAAGGCAGCATAGCTGCCCTTACCTTCACAAAGTCGAACCAACTTCTTCCGCCATTAGAAGCGGAAGTGCGAGAACGCCTTGTTAGCTTCAGCCATACGGTGAACGTCTTCACGCTTCTTAACCGCAGCACCTTTGCCTTGAGCAGCATCCATCAATTCACCAGCCAAACGAGCTGGCATTGACTTCTCACCGCGCTTACGAGAGTAATCCACCAACCAGCGCATAGCCAAAGCAGTACGACGAGACGCACGAACTTCAACTGGAACTTGATAGGTCGCACCACCCACACGGCGAGATTTAACCTCAACCAGCGGAGCGATGTTCTCAAGAGCCTCATCGAACACTTCGAGAGGATCGCGGTTCAATTTGGTTTTTACGATATCCATAGCACCATAAATGATGCGCTCGGCTACCGATTTTTTACCACTAATCATCACGTGGTTCATAAATTTCGCCAGAGTAACGTTACCGAATTTTGGATCCGGTATAGTTTCGCGTTTGGCGACAACTCTTCTTCTTGGCATGTCAAAAGCCTCTTCTTCAGGAAATTTCCAAGACAACATTGGAAGCCAGATTGCTTCGAATTTGCTTGGCCTTACTCGGTGTAAACCGAAAACCTATTCGTCACTGCGAATAGCGTTGGCACATACATGCCAATCCGCTATTACTTAGGACGTTTAGCACCGTATTTAGAACGACCTTGTCTACGCTTGGCAACACCAGAAGTATCCAGTGAACCACGTACAGTATGGTAACGAACACCTGGCAAGTCTTTAACACGACCACCACGAATCAATACAACACTGTGCTCTTGCAAGTTATGGCCTTCACCGCCGATATACGAAGACACTTCGAAGCCATTGGTCAAACGAACACGGCATACTTTACGCAATGCTGAGTTTGGCTTTTTAGGTGTAGTGGTATATACGCGAGTGCAAACACCGCGCTTTTGCGGGTTACCTTGCAGAGCGGGAACATCGCTCTTGTCTACGATAAGTTTTCTTGGCTTACGAACCAACTGGTTGATCGTCGGCATGAAAACAAACTCCACAAATAATATGTCTTCTTTTGGAAGACCGGATTTAAAGAAAGCTGCCTTCCTCTTTATTAAATTTGAAATTTCAAATTTTACGCAGAAAAAAAGACTCACTTCCCACTTGGAAAAAGTGGGTGGCGCATTGTAAAGATGTCCCCCACCATCGTCAAGGAAAGCTGACTTCAAAATCCGTGAAACCACTGAAAAAATAGGGCTGGCAAAAGCCAGCCCTATTTAACCAGCGAATTATTACGGAGAAATCTAATCAACTCGCCTGTATTCCTGGCAGCCATTTCAGGCTGCCGCCGAAACTTACCTCAAGGCTTATTCAGCGCTTGAGCGTAAAGCTTCGGTCAATGCTGCTTCAACGTCTTCTGCACTCACGCCACCGAAATCCTGGTTTTGCGCTTCTTCGCGACGACGTTTGCGGTCTGCGTGATACGCCAAGCCTGTACCGGCTGGGATCAAACGACCTACTACCACGTTTTCTTTCAAACCACGCAAGCTATCTTTCTTGCCAGTTACCGCCGCTTCGGTCAATACGCGGGTTGTTTCCTGGAACGAAGCTGCCGAAATGAACGATTCGGTCGCCAAAGATGCCTTGGTAATACCGAGCAATTGACGCTCGAATTGCGCTGGTTGACGATCTTCTGCACGCAGCTTTTCGTTTTCTTCCAGCACCTGGGTAAACTCAACTTGCTCACCCTTAACGAAGCTGGAATCACCCATAGTAGTGATTTCAACTTTGCGTAGCATTTGACGAACGATAGTTTCGATGTGCTTATCGTTAATCTTTACGCCTTGCAGACGGTAAACGTCCTGGATTTCGTTAGTGATGTAGCGAGCCAGCGCCTCAACACCTTGCAGACGCAAAATGTCGTGCGGATTGCTAGGACCATCGGATACAACTTCACCCTTGGCAACCATTTCACCTTCGAACACGGTCAATTGACGGTGTTTAGGGATAAGCACTTCGTAGTGAGTTGAACCATCATCCAACACTTGACCATCAGTTGGGGTGATAATCAAACGGCGCTTGCCCTTGGTTTCTTTACCAAAGCTCACGGTACCGCTGATTTCAGCCAAAATTGATGGCTCTTTTGGACGACGCGCTTCGAACAAGTCAGCAACGCGTGGCAGACCACCGGTGATGTCACGAGTCTTGGAACCTTCTTGCGGGATACGAGCAATAATATCGCCCACGTTGATGGTGTCGCCGTTGTTGATACTCAAAATCGCTTTTGATGGCAGCATGTAGTGCGCTGGCACATTGGTGTTCGCGAGGAACAGCTCTTTACCTTTCGCATCAACCAAAGTTACCGCTGGACGCAAGTCTTTACCGGCAGATGGACGTTCAGCTGGATCGAGAACTTCGATAGAGCTCAAACCTGTCAATTCGTCCGTTTGGCGACGAATAGAAAGACCGTCTTCCATACCGGAGAAAGCTACAGTACCCGCCACTTCAGAAACGATTGGGTGGGTGTGCGGATCCCATTTCGCGATAATTTGGCCGCCTTTAACAGCTTCGCCATCTTTAACAGTAATCAAAGCACCGTAAGGAATCTTGTAACGCTCACGCTCACGGCCGCTACTGTCAGCAATCGCCAACTCGCCCGAACGTGATACGGCTACCAGGTTGCCCGCTGGATTGCTTACAACTTTAACGTTGAGCAAGCGAACATTACCTTCTTGTTTAACTTGTACAGAGTCAGCCGCTGACGCTCTTGATGCCGCACCACCGATGTGGAAGGTACGCATGGTCAACTGGGTACCCGGTTCACCGATTGATTGTGCAGCGATAACGCCCACAGCCTCACCGGCGTTAACACGGTGGCCACGAGCCAAATCACGGCCGTAACACATAGAACAGATACCGTTGCGCGCATCACAGGTAATCGGTGAACGCACGAGAACCTCGTCGATACCCATGGATTCAACGCGCTCAACCCAGGCTTCGTCGATCATGGTGCCGGCAGGAACCAAAATCTCATCGCTACCAGGACGGGTCACATCGCGAGCCATTACACGACCAAGGATACGATCGCCCAAAGATTCGATAACATCACCGCCTTCAATAACTGGCGACATGGTCAAACCTTCATCAGTACCACAATCTTGCATGGTCACAACGAGGTCTTGCGCAACGTCTACCAAACGACGGGTCAAATAACCGGAGTTCGCGGTTTTCAAAGCGGTATCCGCCAAACCTTTACGCGCACCGTGGGTAGAAATAAAGTACTGGAGTACATTCAAGCCTTCACGGAAGTTCGCTTTAATCGGGGTCTCGATGATCGAGCCGTCTGGACGCGCCATCAAACCACGCATACCGGCCAACTGACGAATTTGCGCTGGCGAACCACGCGCACCTGAGTCGGCGTACATGAATACGGAGTTAAAAGACGGTTGCAACTCTTCATTGCCTTCGCGGTTGATCACGGACTCTTTCGAGATACCTTCCATCATCGCCTTAGCAACCAGGTCGTTTGCACGCGACCAGATATCGATAACCTTGTTGTATTTCTCGCCTTGCGTTACCAGACCTGAAGCGTATTGAGTTTCGATCTCTTTCACTTCAGCGTCAGCGCGGGCAATGATGTCAGCTTTTGCAGCTGGAATCGTAAAGTCGTTTACCCCGATAGATGAACCTGAACGAGTAGAGAACTCGTAACCGGTATACATCAAACGGTCGGCAAAAATAACGGTAGATTTCAAACCTACTACGCGGTAGCAGTAGTTGATCGCAGCCGAAATTGCCTTTTTAACCATTGGACGGTTGATCATTTCCAGTGGCATACCTGCAGGGCAAATATCCCACAGCAAAGTACGACCAACTGTGGTATCAACGATCTTGGTTTCAGTGGTTCTTTCGCCTTCCTGACCAATCAAGGTTTCAGTCAAACGCACTTTGATGCGCGCCTGCAGATCAACTTGTTTGGAGTAGTAGGCACGGGAAACTTCGGCGATATCCGCAAACACCATACCTTCGCCGCGCGCGTTTACGCGATCACGGGTCATCCAGTACAAGCCCAATACCACGTCCTGGGAAGGAACGATAACTGGCTCGCCTGATGCTGGAGACAGGATATTGTTGGTAGACATCATCAATGCACGGGCTTCCAACTGAGCTTCAATCGTCAGTGGAACGTGAACAGCCATTTGGTCACCGTCGAAGTCCGCGTTGTATGCAGAACAAACGAGCGGGTGCAATTGGATCGCCTTACCTTCAATCAGTACAGGTTCAAACGCCTGAATACCGAGACGGTGAAGGGTTGGTGCACGGTTCAATAATACGGGGTGTTCGCGAATTACTTCGTCCAGGATATCCCAAACGACAGCTTCTTCACGCTCAACCATTTTCTTGGCAGCTTTGATCGTTGTAGCCAAACCACGCAATTCGAGCTTGCTGAAAATAAATGGCTTGAACAATTCAAGAGCCATTTTCTTTGGAAGACCGCACTGGTGCAAACGAAGGGTTGGACCTACCACGATTACCGAACGGCCAGAATAGTCAACACGCTTACCGAGCAAGTTCTGACGGAAACGACCTTGCTTACCTTTGATCATATCAGCCAAAGATTTCAATGGACGCTTGTTGGAACCAGTAATCGCACGACCACGACGGCCGTTGTCGAGCAATGCATCCACAGACTCTTGCAGCATACGCTTTTCATTGCGCACGATGATGTCTGGAGCGCTCAAGTCCAACAGACGCTTCAAGCGGTTGTTACGGTTGATTACGCGACGATATAAATCGTTCAAATCAGACGTCGCAAAACGGCCACCGTCCAGTGGAACCAATGGACGCAAATCTGGCGGCAATACTGGCAATACTTCCATTACCATCCACTCAGGCTTATTACCAGAGAAGTGGAAGGCTTCCAAAAGCTTCAAACGCTTGGAATATTTCTTGATTTTGGTTTCGCTAGTGGTGTTCGGGATTTCTTCGCGCAGGCGTTGAACTTCCGCTTCCAGATCGATAGAACGCATCAACGCCTGGATAGCTTCCGCACCCATTTTGGCTTCGAACTCGTCACCGAATTCTTCCATAGCATCAAAATATTGCTCGTCAGTCAGCAATTGGCCGCGCTCAAGTGTGGTCATACCAGGCTCGGTCACTACATAGCTTTCAAAGTAAAGTACGCGCTCGATATCACGCAAGGTCATGTCGAGCAACAAACCGATACGGCTCGGAAGTGACTTCAGGAACCAGATGTGCGCAACCGGGCTCGCCAATTCAATGTGACCCATACGCTCACGGCGAACTTTCGCCAGGGTAACTTCTACACCGCACTTTTCACAAATGATGCCACGGTGCTTCATACGCTTGTACTTACCGCACAAGCATTCGTAATCTTTTACCGGGCCAAAAATCTTGGCGCAGAACAGACCTTCACGCTCAGGCTTGAAGGTACGGTAGTTAATGGTTTCCGGCTTTTTAACTTCGCCGAAAGACCATGAACGAATCATTTCAGGTGATGCAAGGCTAATACGGATTGCGTCGAATTCTTCGACTTGTCCCTGGGACTTCAGCAAATTCAATAAGTCTTTCAAGGCAATTTCTCCAGTGAGCTCAAAGGGTTATAACAGGGTCAACGCTCTTGTGAGAGCTGGGGGCCGAAGCCCCCGATTGAACAAGAACGATTAATCGTCTTCCTGCTCAAGCTCCATGTTGATACCCAGGGAGCGGATTTCTTTAACCAATACGTTGAAGGATTCTGGCATGCCAGGCTCCATACGGTGATCGCCGTCCACAATGTTTTTGTACATTTTGGTACGACCCGCAACGTCGTCCGACTTAACAGTAAGCATTTCTTGCAAGGTGTATGCAGCACCGTAAGCTTCCAGTGCCCACACTTCCATCTCCCCGAAGCGTTGACCACCGAACTGGGCTTTACCACCCAACGGCTGTTGCGTAACCAGACTGTAAGAACCGGTAGAACGGGCATGCATCTTGTCGTCAACCAAGTGGTTCAACTTCAGCATGTACATGTAGCCTACGGTTACCGGACGAGTGAATTGGTCACCGGTACGGCCATCGAACAATACGGTTTGACCGGTATCCGACAAGCCTGCCAAGCGCAACAAGGCTTTGATTTCGTGCTCTTTGGCACCATCAAATACTGGCGTTGCCATAGGTACACCGCCAACCAGGTTGTTTGCCAAATCGAGAATCTCTTTGTCATTGAATGACTTCAAGTCTTCCTTCGCAGCTACATCGCCAGTTTCGTTGTAAATCTCTTCCAGGAAGTTGCGGATATCAGCAACTGCTTTTTGTTCTTCAAGCAACTTGTTGATCTTCACACCCAAACCTTTCGCCGCCATACCCAAGTGCATTTCCAACACCTGACCTACGTTCATACGTGAAGGTACGCCGAGCGGGTTCAATACGATATCTACAGTCTCGCCGTTTTCGTCATAAGGCATATCTTCAACCGGCATAATTACCGAGATAACCCCTTTGTTACCGTGACGACCGGCCATCTTGTCACCCGGTTGGATACGACGCTTGATCGCGAGGTAAACCTTAACGATTTTCAGCACGCCTGGCGCCAAATCATCACCGGTAGACAGTTTGCGCTTCTTGTCTTCAAAGCGCTCATCAAGCACTTTACGACGCTCAGCCAACTGCTCTTCTGCACGGTCGATTTGCTCATTGAGCGTATCGTCGTTCATGCGGATTTTGAACCATTGGTCTTTCTCAACGGTGTCCAGTAATTCGTTGGTCAAGGTGTCGCCTTTCTTCAAGCCTTTGCCTGAAGCAACAACCTGGCCCAACAAGGCAGCCCGCAGACGCTCAAGGGTCGCAGCTTCCATGATGCGGAACTCTTCGTTAAGGTTCTTGCGAACTTCGTCGAGTTGCGATTTTTCAATTTCCAGGCTGCGCTGATCTTTCTCAAGACCATCGCGTGTGAAAACCTGAACGTCGATAACAGTACCTTTGGTGCTTGAAGGCACGCGCAAGGAAGTGTCTTTAACGTCAGAAGCTTTTTCACCGAAGATGGCACGCAACAATTTCTCTTCCGGAGTCAATTGGGTTTCGCCTTTTGGCGTTACCTTGCCCACCAGAATGTCGCCACCAACAACTTCAGCACCAATGTAAACAATGCCTGATTCATCCAATTTGCCGAGTGCGCTTTCGCCCACGTTCGGGATATCAGCGGTGATTTCTTCGCTGCCCAACTTGGTGTCACGTGCAATACAGGTCAATTCCTGGATATGAATGGTAGTGAAACGGTCTTCTTGAACTACGCGCTCAGATACCAGGATCGAGTCTTCGAAGTTGTAACCATTCCACGGCATAAATGCGATACGCATGTTTTGGCCAAGCGCCAATTCACCCATATCCACGGATGGACCGTCAGCCAAAATGTCACCGCGAGCAACCACGTCACCAATGTTTACGATTGGGCGTTGGTTGATACAGGTGTTTTGGTTCGAACGGGTGTATTTGGTCAGGTTGTAGATATCCACACCTGCATCGCCTGCCTGAACTTCAGCATCGTGAACTTTGATTACGATACGGCCAGCGTCAACTTTATCCACTACACCACCATGTTTGGCCACAACGCACACGCCTGAGTCGGCAGCTACGTTGCGCTCCATACCGGTACCAACCAATGGCTTTTGAGAGCGCAAAGTTGGAACGGCTTGACGCTGCATGTTTGAACCCATCAATGCGCGGTTCGCATCATCGTGCTCAAGGAACGGAATCAAGGATGCCGCAACCGATACCACCTGACGCGCAGACACGTCCATATATTGAACGTCAGCCGCTGGTTTCAGGGCGAATTCGTTCAAGTGACGCACAGATACCAACTCTTCAGTGAGGTTGCCGTTGTCATCCAGGGTTGCAGATGCCTGCGCAATCACGTATTCAGATTCATTGATCGCTGACAGGAAATCGATCTCGTTGGTTACCTTGCCATTGATCACACGACGGTATGGACTCTCAAGAAAGCCATAGTTGTTGGTGCGGGCATAGGTTGCCAAGGAGTTGATCAAACCAATGTTCGGACCTTCAGGCGTTTCGATGGGACATACACGACCGTAGTGAGTCGGGTGCACGTCACGAACTTCGAAGCCCGCGCGCTCACGCGTCAAGCCGCCTGGGCCGAGGGCAGAAACACGACGCTTGTGCGTGATTTCTGACAATGGGTTGTTTTGATCCATAAATTGGGAAAGCTGTGAAGAACCGAAGAACTCTTTCACGGCCGCCGCAACTGGTTTGGCGTTGATCAAATCTTGTGGCATCAAACCTTCACTTTCTGCCATAGACAAGCGCTCTTTAACTGCGCGCTCAACACGAACCAAACCAACACGGAATTGGTTTTCTGCCATCTCACCAACAGAACGTACACGACGGTTACCCAAGTGGTCGATATCGTCCACTACGCCTTTACCGTTACGAATGGAAATCAGGGTCTTCATTACGTCAACGATGTCGTCATTCGACAAAGTGCCTTCACCGGTTTCGGCTTCACGACCCAAACGACGGTTGAACTTCATGCGACCTACAGCGGACAAATCGTAACGCTCTTGCGAGAAGAACAGGTTTTGGAACAAGGCTTCTGCAGATTCCTTGGTTGGCGGCTCGCCTGGGCGCATCATGCGGTAGATTTCTACCAGAGCTTCCAAGGCAGTGCGAGTCGGATCAACGCGTAAGGTTTCTGACATGAACGGACCGCAGTCCAGTTCGTTGGTGTAGAGGGTTTCAATTTTCTCAACACCAGCAGCTGCCAGCTTGCCTAAGGCATCTACAGTAATTTCAGTGTTACATTCGAACAGCATTTCGCCAGTGCGAGTGTCGATTACGTCTTTCGCCAAAGAGCGGCCTAACAGGTACTCTGCTGGCACTTCCATTTTATCAACGCCGGCTTTTTCTAACTGGCGGATATGGCGTGCAGTGATACGGCGACCTTCTTCGATAATAACGTTGCCTTTACCATCTTTGATGTCAAAAGTCGCAACATCACCACGCAGGCGCGATGGCACTACGTCGTGGATAAATTGACCATCAGCACCCAATGAGAAGCTGCTGGTTTCGAAGAACATGGCCAGCATTTCTTGCGAGCTGAAACCCAGTGCGCGCAACAGGATAGTTGCCGGCAATTTACGACGACGGTCGATACGAACGTACAACAAATCTTTCGGGTCGAACTCGAAATCCAACCATGAGCCACGGTAAGGAATGATACGCGCGGAGTACAGGAGCTTGCCTGATGAATGGGTCTTGCCTTTGTCGTGATCGAAGAACACACCAGGTGAACGGTGCAACTGGGATACGATCACACGCTCGGTACCGTTGATGACAAAGGTACCGTTATCGGTCATGAGCGGAATTTCGCCCATGTACACTTCTTGTTCTTTAATGTCTTTGATCGCCTTGTTAGAAGATTCGCGATCGTAAATGATCAAGCGAACTTTAACGCGCAGGGGTACAGCGTAAGTTACGCCGCGCAAAATACATTCGTTAACATCGAATGCCGCTTTGCCGAGGTTGTAGCTAACATATTCAAGCGCTGCGTTGCCTGAATAGCTCACGATAGGAAATACAGAGCGGAACGCTGCATGCAAACCCATATCTTCACGTTTGCCAGGAGCATTGTCTGCCTGGGTAAATTTTCTGTAGGAGTCCAGCTGAATTGCCAAAAGATAAGGCACATCCATCACGTGCGGCAATTTGCCAAAATCCTTGCGGATACGTTTTTTCTCAGTATATGAGTAAGCCATCTGTATTCCCCAGCTTGTTCGCGGATCGGGCTTGATCAGCCATTGAAACAACCAACATTAAATGCAAGTTGCCTCTTCTTAAACTCAATAAACGTCAATACTAGATATTTAACGTTTGTGCCATAGGCACGGGCGATTTGTATCGCCAGCCATCCCTTGCACCTTTTACATCACCAGCACGAATTCCGAAAACGGAAAAAGGCTGGCAGGCAAATGCCCACCAGCCTCGTGTCCAATGCAGCAAAAGGACCCTGTAGCATGCGTAGAATTATTTCAATTCTACGATAGCACCAGCTTCTTCCAATTTTGCTTTGGCAGCTTCAGCGTCAGCTTTAGAAGCAGCTTCTTTAACTGCTTTTGGAGCTGCTTCAACCAAGTCTTTAGCTTCTTTCAAGCCCAAGCCAGTGATTTCACGAACTGCTTTAATTACGTTAACTTTCTTGTCGCCTACAGAAGACAGGATTACGTCGAATTCTGTTTGCTCTTCAGCAGCAGCAACTGGACCAGCAGCTGGACCAGCAGCTACAGCAGCAGCGCTAACGCCGAACTTTTCTTCCATTGCAGATACCAACTCAACAACGTCTTTTACAGACATTTCTGCGATGGCATTGATGATATCGTCTTTAGTCAGAGACATGTCTCAATTCCTATATTGGGAGCCTTTGGCTCAAAATTAATCTAAATGAAGCTGTAATCGAAGCGATTAAGCAGCTTGTTTCTTGTCGCCAACGGCCGCAATACAGCGAACCAGTTTGCCAGCGGCTGCTTCTTTCATTGTACGCATCAGGCGAGCAATAGCTTCGTCGTAAGTTGGCAAAGTAGCCAATACAGCGATGCTGACTTTTTCACCTTCAAAAGCAGCAGCTTTCAATTCAAACTTGTCGTTCTCTTTTGCGAAATCCTGAAGGATACGGGCGCCCGCACCTGGATGTTCGTTTGAGAAAGCGATCAAGGTTGGACCTACGAAACTGTCTGCGAGACATTCGTAAGCTGTGCCTTGTACAGCGCGACGGGCTAAGGTGTTGCGGACGACTTGAATCCAAACGCCTGCTTCACGAGCCTGCTTGCGCAGAGCGGTCATTTTACCTACGGTAACGCCACGGGAATCCGCAACTACCGCCGATAACGCGCCCTTAGCAGCTTCATGGACTTCAGCGACAATCGCTTTTTTACCATCAAGTCCTAGTGCCACGGGATTTCTCCTGTTGTGATAACCCGGAGGTTATCGTTGTCTATAAGTTTTAAGCAAAACACTTAAAACCCTAATTCGGTGATTTCATTCAAATGCTCAAGAGCATTGAGTTGGGCCACCATCTGCGTAGGCTGATTGGATTAAGTCACTGTGCTGAGAACAACCAGTAACACCTACGGTCTTTGACGGCCCACCTGTTAAACACTTTTAAAGTGCAGGCGAACCCCAAAGTACGTTTTCATCCCGACGAATTAAACCGCCAAAGATGATTGATCAATAACCAAACCTGGCCCCATAGTGGTGCTCAAAGCGATACGCTTCAGGTAAACACCTTTAGAGGTAGCTGGTTTGGATTTTTTCAAGTCAGCAATCAGAGCTTCCAAGTTTTCTTTGATCGCAACAGCGTCAAAAGAAACTTTACCGATACCACCGTGAACGATACCGCCTTTCTCAGCGCGATAACGCACTTGACCAGCTTTAGCATTCTTAACAGCAGTAACAACATCTGGAGTTACGGTGCCAGTTTTTGGGTTTGGCATCAGACCACGTGGACCGAGCACTTGACCCAATTGACCCACAACGCGCATTGCGTCAGGGCTTGCGATCACTACGTCGAAATCCATACGACCGCCTTTGATTTCAGCAGCCAATTCGTCCATACCAACCAATTCAGCACCCGCAGCTTTAGCAGCTTCAGCGTTAGCACCCTGGGTGAATACTGCCACGCGAACGTCTTTACCATTGCCATGTGGCAAAGTGGTAGCACCGCGAACAGATTGGTCAGATTTACGTGGGTCAATACCAAGATTGATAGAAACATCAAAAGTTTCAGCAAATTTAACGGTTGAAAGCTCTTTCAACAAAGCAACAGCGTCTTCGATATTGTATTGTTTGGTGCTGTCTACTTTTTCATTGATAGCGCGTTGACGCTTGGATAATTTGGCCATCTTACACGCCCTCCACTTCAAGACCCATTGAACGAGCAGAGCCCGCAATGGTACGTACAGCTGCATCCAAACTTGCTGCAGTCAAGTCAGCTTGTTTAGTGTTCGCAATTTCTTCCAATTGAGCACGAGTTACTGTGCCTACTTTTTGGGTATTTGGACGACCGCTGCCGCTCTTAATACCAGCTGCTTTCTTCAACAAGAAAGAGGCTGGTGGAGTTTTCATCACAAATGTAAAGCTACGATCGCTGTATACACTGATGATTACTGGAACTGGCGCACCAACTTCCATACCCTGGGTTTGGGCGTTGAATGCTTTACAGAATTCCATAATGTTCACACCGTGCTGACCCAATGCTGGACCAACTGGTGGAGATGGGTTTGCTTTGCCAGCCGCTACTTGCAGCTTAACGTACGCCGTTACTTTCTTTGCCATTTTAGTACTCCCCTTTGGGTGTTAGCGCCTCCAAGATATCGGCTAAATATCTCTTCTTTGGCTCCCCTCTCTAACGCCACTGAAATTAAAATTTACAGTTACAAACGCTAGAGATGCGAAAACCCCTCTCTGCATAAATGCAAAGAGGGGGCAATAAAAATTTGTATTTAGGTCTTTTCTACTTGACCAAATTCCAGCTCGACCGGTGTTGATCGACCGAAAATAAGTACCGCTACACGCAGACGATTCTTATCGTAATTAACTTCTTCTACAACGCCATTGAAGTCGTTGAAAGGACCATCAGTTACACGAACCATTTCACCCGGCTCGAAGATGGTTTTTGGTTTTGGCTTCTCAATGGAATCATCCACACGGCGCAGAATAGCTTCAGCTTCTTTCTCCGTGATTGGTGCTGGCTGGTCAGCTTTGCCGCCAATAAACCCCATTACTCGTGGAGTATCTTTTACCAAGTGCCAAGTATCGTCATTGAGTTCCATTTGAACCAAAACGTAACCCGGGAAAAATTTTCTTTCACTTTTGCGCTTTTGACCGCCGCGCATCTCAACAACTTCTTCGGTAGGAACCAAAATCTCACCAAAGCTTTCTTCCATGCCGTGCATGGCAACACGATCTTTTAAAGAGGCAGCTACTTTTTTCTCATAGCCTGAATAGGCATGAACAACGTACCAACGCTTTGCCATTTCAACTTATCCTATGATTTTGGAAGCCACGAAACCCAGAGTAGTATCCAATGCCCACAATACGAGAGACATGAAAATAACCACAGCTACAACGATCAATGTTGTTTGATTGGTTTCTTGACGCGTAGGCCATACAACCTTACGCAATTCGATGACTGAACCCTGAATCAAAGACCAGATACCAGCACCTTTTTCAGTATTGTATGCAACAAATAAAGCAACCGCAGTCAGAGCAATCAGCGCCAGCGCACGATAAAACAGTGGCTGTGCAGAAAAATGAGAATTTCCGAAAACACCAAGAGCGACCAGTGCAGCAACAACAATCCACTTGGCGAAATCTAGGCGGTACTCTTTTTCTTCAGACTTAATATTCATAAGACGCCGAAACTCTTTACGCACGCTTGCTAAAATATGGCAGGCCAGGACGGGGTCGAACCGCCAACACCCGGTTTTGGAGACCGGTGCTCTACCAATTGAACTACTGGCCTGTATTTGAAGGGGTGGCACTATACCACCCCTGAAAACTAATTACTGAACGATTTTGGCCACAACGCCAGCACCAACAGTACGACCACCTTCACGGATAGCGAAGCGCAAACCTTCTTCCATCGCAATCGGGTGAATCAAGGTCACAGACATTTGAATGTTGTCACCTGGCATAACCATTTCTACACCTTCTGGCAATTCAACAGCACCCGTCACGTCAGTGGTACGGAAGTAGAATTGTGGACGGTAGCCTTTGAAGAATGGCGTGTGACGACCACCTTCATCTTTAGACAATACGTACACTTCTGCTACGAACTTGGTGTGTGGAGTTACCGAGTTTGGCTTGCAGAGAACTTGACCACGCTGTACTTCATCACGCTTGGTACCGCGCAACAGAACACCAACGTTCTCACCTGCACGACCTTCGTCAAGCAACTTACGGAACATCTCAACACCAGTACAGGTAGTTTTTGTAGTGTCAGTGATACCAACGATCTGGATCTCTTCACCCACTTTAACCACACCACGCTCAACACGGCCAGTTACCACAGTACCGCGACCAGAAATAGAGAACACGTCTTCTACTGGCATCAGGAATGGCTGGTCGATTGCACGTACTGGCTCTGGAATGTAAGAATCCAAAGCTTCTACCAATGCTTTAACCGCTGAAGTACCAAGACCGTTTTCGTCTTCGCCGTTCAATGCCATCAAGGCAGAACCTGCAATGATTGGAGTATCATCAGCCGGGAAATCATAAGTGCTCAACAGCTCACGCAATTCCATCTCAACCAATTCCAACATTTCGTTGTATTCGTCGGTACCCACACCGCCACAGTCAGCAGCAAGCAAGTCAGCTTTGTTCAGGAATACTACGATGTAGGGAACGCCTACTTGACGAGACAAAAGGATGTGCTCACGAGTTTGTGGCATTGGGCCGTCAGTAGCACCACATACCAGGATCGCGCCGTCCATCTGCGCAGCACCGGTGATCATGTTCTTAACATAGTCGGCGTGGCCTGGGCAGTCTACGTGAGCGTAGTGACGAATAGCTGAATCGTATTCAACGTGTGATGTATTGATAGTAATACCGCGCTCACGCTCTTCCGGAGCATTATCGATACCATCATAAGCTACGAATTTACCACCCCATACTTCTGCACACACGCGAGTCAACGCTGCAGTCAGGGTTGTTTTACCGTGGTCTACGTGACCGATGGTGCCCACATTGACGTGGGGCTTGTTACGTTCAAACTTTTCCTTCGCCATTGCGAGTCACTCCTCAAGAGATTAATTTAAAACAGACAAAAAAAGCCGCAAAGGTAGCCCCTCGCAGCAGATATGGAGCTTTTGAGCAGATTCGAACTGCCGACCTCACCCTTACCAAGGGTGTGCTCTACCAACTGAGCTACAAAAGCATATTCTTCAAGCATTCTCCATATAGAAAAATATGGAGCGGGTAGCGGGAATCGAACCCGCGCCATCAGCTTGGAAGGCTGAGGTTCTACCATTGAACCATACCCGCTAAACACAATTCAGCTCAGCGATGCCTAACTTTTACTCACCCAAATTGCATCGCAACTTAAATGATTTGAATATGGTGCAGGGGGATGGATTCGAACCATCGAAGCTCGCGCGTCAGATTTACAGTCTGATCCCTTTGGCCGCTCGGGAACCCCTGCAGATGCAATTGCTTGCACTACATCACCCTAGACAAGTTAAGAAATGGAGCTGGCGAGAGGAATTGAACCCCCGACCGGCTGATTACAAGTCAGCTGCTCTACCTACTGAGCTACGCCAGCCTTTTCATAACCACCGTCTAACGTGGAGCGCGAATATTAGAGAAACTTTTCTCAGTGTGCAACACCTAAGCAATAATTTTGTCGTCTTTCTATAGCTTTTTCTTCTTTCAAAAGACTTAACCACTTTTCTTCGCTTATTTTCTGCCCAACTTTTTGGCGAACCTCTACCCAAGTCTCGTTATGGCTCTTGGGAACCTCTTTTATTTCCGCCGCATAACCTTGTGCACGAATTTGCTCGGCTTTGTCTGTCGCCTCTTTTTCGCTTGCGAATTGACCAAAAGAAATACCATTCGCCAACTCACCGCTGGGAATAATGTAGCTATCGATAGATTTCGATTGCTGGATTTCACTCAAGCGACGCAGGGCTTCTTTTTCCGACATCTCCGGTTTCAAATAAACCCAATAATTTTTACCATCAGCAATTTCTACTTGCTTGATCGCTGACGCCACCTCTAATGCCGTCAACCGTTCAACCAAATATTCCGCATGCAGCAATTCCACAAAAGGACCAATCAGCTCACATTTGTCAGTATCACTCACCGGGGTAGAGGATTGCGTTGACTCAGACTCTTTCTTTCTTGCCTCTTTGGCAGCCAGCGCACCTTTTGTGTCGCGCTCCGCAATGGTTTGCAAGTTGCCGAAATTTTTATGCTCGACTACTGCAAGAGCATGCTCAGTTGCTGCCGGCTTTCCAAAAATCTGTGCCAGGAAAAAAACGATATTGCCCAACAGCAATACGATAAAGATCAGCCTCATTATTATTCGCCCTTAGGTTTTTGCATCAGCTAACGCAATACGCAAGCCGTCCAACACCAAATCTTCGTGATACATCCCATCTTTTAACATGGAAACCAGCCACTCACCATCGCCACCTGTTACCAGCAAACGCGCATCGTGATTATTGTAATTGCGCAAAATTGCTTTGGCATGATCCACCAACCCTGCATACATTGTCAGTTCGGCCGATTTAATAGCATGCACAGTATTGCGACCAGGAAAATCGTTTTCCGGATAACCAATTTGCCCCAATTTGATCGCTGCAGTTTTGGTACCCAACGCCTCACGCATCAACCTTAACCCAGGTGCAATATAACCACCCAAATGCTCTCCCTGAGATGTGACGAGGTCAACAGTTATGGCACTTCCACAATCCACAATGACACAAGAAGATGGATCTTTGGCCTTTGCGGCGATGATGGCAAGCCAGCGGTCTACCCCGAGCTTTTCGGGCTGCTGATAACCATTTACAACACCGCCGCCATGCGGCTCACTTACTGCAAATTGCGGATTTACACCCAAATTCGCAATTGACCAGGCTGCAAACTTGCGAGCAAAGTCATCCCCAAGCACAGAGCCGACCAAAACTCGCTCAATATTTGAAGCTGCCAGCTCGGCGGTTGTAGAAGGATGAAAACCATCCTGCGTTAAATAGATGCCACGCATCAGGATTTGTCCATCCTTGCAAACACGCCACTTCACTCGCGTATTGCCACAATCCAACTCCAAGATCACCGGGCAACCCTCAAAGATACTTCTCCACCATGAAAGATCTCCAAACCTTTTTCTGTTTCCAGCAAAAGCGCACCCGAAGCGTTTACACCGCGCATGAGGCCAGAGGTTTTGTTGGTTCCCATAAATAGATCTACCATTTGATTGGCTTGGGCATTAAGCATATCCCAATCTGCTTTATAGCATTCAAAGCCCCGCGTTTCGTAATCTGTCAAAAGTGGGACGATATGATTTAACAAACTGCTTGCCACTCGGTTACGACCAGGTGGCTCCGGCAAAATCGCATCCAGCGCAATCCAGGGTTGATCTATTGCCTGTACCATGGATTTTGCTGATCGCAAATTTAAGCCCAATCCAACTACCAAATGGCAAACCCCGGAAGGATCCCCCACAACTTCAATTAAAATGCCGCCCAATTTTTTGCCAGACCATAACACATCGTTGGGCCATTTTAATTGCACATCGGAAACGCCCAACTCATTGAGTGTCTTCGCAACAACAACTCCAACCGCAAGACTCATTCCCTCAAAAGCCCCCAGACCGCTATTAGTAGACAATCTTAGAGATAAGTAGATATTGCTGGCAAAAGGGCTTATCCACTGCCGGCCACGACGACCGCGACCTGCAGTCTGGTATTCCGCGAAACAGGCGATAATGCCGGAGCCAGGCTCCCGTCGCATCAAATATGCATTAGTTGAATCGATGGACGTTATAACGTTAAGAGATGAGAGGCTTTCAGAGACAGATACATTCATTTGTTTGCGGATCAAAACTTCATCCAGCAACTCCAAGCCGCCAACGAGGCAATAGCCCCTACCTGATTGCGACAATAACTCCAATCCCAAAGGTTCGAGCTTCGCAAGCTGCTTCCAAATCGCCGTACGACTGACATTGAGGGCATTTGCCAGCTCTTGACCAGAATGGTTTTTCCCATCGCTCAGCAGCTGAAGCAAAGCCAGTGGTGGCAAATCGGCGGAATCATTGCTCATTATTTTTTCCGGAATAAACATAGCGACGCTGATAGCGACGACCGAGACTAGTTAAGACTTCATATCCCAGCGTCTTATTCATAGTCATCAGGTAATCCAGCGTGATCTCTCCATTAATTACATCAATGTAATCTGGCTCACCTTCCACATGCGTGATATCAAAAACGCAGGAATCCATGGAAATGCGACCAATTGCTGGTACATCAACACCCTCCACCTGTCCTTTGGGTGCCAGGCCTAGACTGCGATGGATACCATCAGCATAACCGCCTGCAACTGCCGCCAGGCGAGCTCCAGGGGCAACATTCACAGTAGCTCCGTACCCTACTGATGAAGAACTCTCAACCCTGCGTATTTGCAAAACGGGCAACTTAAGATTGATAACATTCTTCAAGGGGTTTACTGTCCCGGGATGAGGGTTAATTCCATACAAAGCTGCCCCTATACGCACCATATCGAAATGATAAGCATCATTTAAAAAAGTACCTGAAGAGTTGGCCAAGCTGGTTTTGATCGTTGGATATAAAGCTTTCATTGTTGCAACTGCCGAACTGAAACGCAGTAATTGTTCTTCATTTAGCGGATGGGATGCATCATCTGCACAAGCGAGATGACTGATAAATAAAACTGGATTAAGCAATGGCGAGTAAGGAATCAACGATAATAATTGCTCAAACTCACCCTCAGTAAAACCCAGACGAGTCATACCAGTGTCAAGCTTGATTGCACAAGGAAAATCCTGCGAGCACGACTCACAAAAAGCTAACCAACGTTTAAGGGCAGCCAAAGAATATAAAATAGGAATCAAATTTAACTTTACCAGAGCAGCCTCTGTACCTTCACGCACTCCGCCTAAAACATATAAAACGGCGTCCTGGGGCAATATTGCACGCAGCTCTTGCGCCTCATGAAGAGTCGCCAAATAAAACGTTCGGCAACCGACTAAATAGAGTGCGCTTGCCACCTCGGCAGCGCCGACGCTGTAGGCATCCGCCTTCACTACTGCTGCACATTCGGCGCGGCCACCAAGCATGGCAGAAACCTGCAACCAGTTCGACTGGATCGCAGATAAATCAATAGTAAGGATACCGGTAGACGAAATCATGGGAAGGGAGCATCTCGCAAAAAGATGCATATTATGCAGTTAATGCGTTTAAATCCAGCAGCGTAGAGCGGTATGAACAGGAAGTTTCAGGAAGAAGTTAAGAGCACCCAAAAAAACAGGTAGGGATGAAAGGTAAAACACAGGCAAAGAAAAACCCCCTGCAG